>VTLG01002495.1_pt1 | contig 28714 bp, 36 predicted proteins | sample 4694571 | NCBI WGS metagenome assembly VTLG01 (sample SAMN12604809, study PRJNA352737) | marine metagenome | biome: ENVO:00000447; feature: ENVO:00000209|ENVO:00000569|ENVO:01000036; material: ENVO:00002151; isolation source: viral sequences binned using virsorter ...
ATTTACACATTTAGGAAAATGTTTAATTGACTTAAATAAGTAAATAAATTAGTAATATATGTAATGATTAATTTAAAAATATATAAATATATATTGGTTAATCTAAATAAAGGTAAATATGAAAAAAGAAGATAAAAAAATAATCGCTACTAATAAAGCAACATCACAAGAAATTATTAGTAAAATTGACGATATTGCGATTGGTGAAAATAAATCTAGTAATCAGAGAATAAGCACAACTAATTTGATTATTAGTGCAATAAACAAAGGTGATTTCGTTTTAGAATATGTAAAAAAGAAAACGAAAAAAACTGTAAAATTTTCAGAATTAAATCAAGTTACAAATGAAGATTTTAGAGGGTTTATTGAAAGTTTTAAAATTCAATTAGGTGTGAATAACTTGCCTAATTGGCAATCTAAAACTGATGAAGGCAAGTCAAGAATGAGAATATTAAGAGATGTTTTTGTTGTTGCTTTACCTTTAATAAAAGCTGGTGCAATAGATACTGACAACAAAGGAAAATCTTTAACTGGTGCTAATGATAGTAAATTACTTGTTAAAGGTGCATTTGTTAAAGAAAATTATCAACCATTAAACAAAGATAATTTAAAGCAAGTTGCATTAAACTTTAATCAGTTAAAAACAGTTGCACAAAATTATTACAAAGAAAAAAACTTTAGTAATGATGTTGAAACTAAAAACACACAGTTTGAGCAACAGTTAGTAAAAACAACAACAATGATTACTGAAGACACTCACAATGGTTGTGAAAGTAATGAAAATTTTACACAATCAAAAATGATTGCTTTAGCAACAGCTTGTAATAATTGGTGTAGAAAATTAAAGGAATTGCAATTAGAGGCAATGACACCCGAACAAAGAGCAAGAAAACAAAAAGCTGTTTAAATAATATCAAGTCCAACTAAATTAAAACCCTAGGCTAACCCCTAGGGTTTTTTTTTGTCTGCTCTAAAAATATTCTGAGTGCTTAACAAGGTTGTTATTAGTTACAAAAATTTGTACCACCTAAAATTCTCCCAAGCGATAACCAAGAGAACCCCAAAGTAACCCCAAGCTATATTTCTGGGGATAACTTTTTTTATTTCTGCAAATAATACTTGATTTACTTTAGGGAGTGCAGGCGACCACCCCCCCACGCACGTATAGATATATAGGATTATGCTAAAATTCCCAAAACCCCTGTAAACCATATAGCGGGCTATACTTCTGGGTACATATTCTAGGTAAAATACCCAAAAATCTCCCGACTATATCCCTGGGGGGTCCCTAGTGAAACCTAAATCTAGCTATAATATAGATATAAAACCCCCCCGTATACCTTATAGGTATATTATACACCTCATTTCCACTTTTGTCAATATATTTCTTGTACAACAATGTCGCACCCACAAAAATAATTAAAAAAGTAGTTGACAAAAGTCTAAATCGTGTGTATAATATAAATAGATGCACTTTAAAAGGACACACGTACACTTCGCATACACATATGCCACAGGGGTCATCACTAAACTGCATCATTAACTTGAAATTTCCTAGGAATTTCTGTTAACAACAACAATTAAGGATAACAATTATGGCTATAACAAACAAAAAAACTCTGGAGAAGATGAAAAAGAAAAATCTTTTGTCTATTCGAGTTGGAAAGGATGGTAAAGTTACCAATCCTGGTAAAGACTCTAAGAAAAAAAGAGTTCCTATCTTTGAAAGCCGAAAAGATAAAGCAATTAGATTGTCAACAGCAGCAGGTAAAGCTAATAGAGCTGCTTCTGACACTATGAAAGCTGCAGAAAAAAAATATGCTAAAGAAAGTATGTTTAAAAAAGCTGCAGATGCTAGAGATAAGGCTAAAACAACACCAGGAAAAGCTAGATCTTTCAAAGATGCATTTGATGCTGCTACTAAAGAAGGTAAATCTAGATTTATGGTTGAAGGAAAGTCTTACTTAACTACAAAAGGTAAGAGAGAAAAGAGATTTGATCCAACTAAGATTAAAGCTGCAGAACCTAAGAAAGGTATTGTAGGTAAACTAAATGAAAAGATTAAATCATTTAGAAAAAAGACTACTGGTTACTCAACTCAAGCAGAATATGAATCAGCTAGAGACAAAAGAAGAATACAGAAAAGAATTACTAAGATGAAGGAAAGAAAAAATCAAGGTAAAAACTATTCAGCTAAAAATCTAGCAGAGCTTGAAGCAAAACTGAAGGACATGTAGTTGATACAATCAGCTAAAGACATTCCATTTAAACTATTAATGGAAATAATAAACGCAAAACATGGATTCTACTATTCTAAAGACTCAAGAAAAAAGCTTAACCAATATGCAGGAAAAGTTTCTAGACGCATTATTCGGAGAAGCAAAAGGAGACCCTAGAAAAGCTGCGGAGTTAGCTGGCTATTCTAGCAATTCTTATCCTAAAGTTGTACGAAATTTAAAAAAAGAAATTACAGAATTAGCAGAGAATCACCTTTCCACACACTCTGCTAAAGCAGCTACTCGGTTAATAGACCTACTAGACGAAGACGGGACTACACCACACTCTAATATTCGTCTAGCAGCTGCTAACTCAATACTAGATAGAGTAGGAATTTCTAAAAAAGATCAACTAGATATAAATATGAAATCAGTACATGGAATATTTATACTACCAGCAAAAGAAGAACCAAAGGAATCAATAGTAACCCCCGTAGAGGACTAATGTCAGATAAAGATAAAAGTATAAGTTTAAAAGATTATAAAGAATTTCTTAAAAAACTAAAAAAGAAAAAAATTAAAAAAAATCAAAAAACACTTAATGAATTAGAGCCATCAAAACCTATTCCAGGAGGTGGGTTTCCTAAAATAGGAAAACCAACACCTTATAAAAAAAAGTATGCAAATGCATATAAAAAGAAAGGCTAGGACTATACCATTTGGGTATAAGTTAGCAGAAGATACAGATTATTTAGTTCCAATAGAATCAGAACTAGAAGCATTAGAACAAGCAAAGAATTATTTAAAAACATGTTCATTGAGAGAAGTGGCGATATGGCTAACAAGAAAAACAGGAAGGTACATCTCATATGTCGGACTTAACAAAAGAGTTAAACGAGATACCGCCTCCAAAGCCAAAGAAGATAGTCAAGAGAAAAGCCAAACGATCAGCTAAAGAAGTTTTAGCAAGAACACGTAAGAAAGTTGCAAAGGCAGAACAATCTTTACGTTCAGCCAAAGCTCATGCAGAAAATACCAAAAAGAAATTGTTAACCATTAACAAAGCTTTAGATGGTAAAGAGCAACAACTTATAACACAAGACGTAATAGATGAAGCTCCTAAAAGTATACAGGAGCATATTTCTCAGCAGAAGGTTATATTCAAACCTAACTCAGGTCCACAGACAGAGTTCTTAGCTGCACCAGAAAGAGAAGTATTCTATGGCGGTGCAAGAGGTGGTGGTAAGTCATATGCAATGTTAATTGACCCATTACGATATTGTCATAAAGAAAACCATAGAGCACTATTAATACGGAGAACAATGCCTGAGTTGAGAGATTTGATTAATCATTCTCAACGTTTATATAGCAGAGCATTTCCAGGAGCAAAATGGAGAGAGCAAGAAAAAGAGTGGAGATTCCCGTCAGGAGCAAAGATAGAGTTCGGGTACGCAGAGAACATGACAGACGCTTTACGTTACCAAGGGCAATCTTACACATGGATAGGAATAGACGAACTTCCACAATATCCTTCGCCAGATATATATAATTTTCTAAGATCGTCACTTAGATCAGTTGATCCTGATATACCAGTTTATATGAGAGCTACAGGTAATCCAGGTAATGTAGGATCACAATGGGTTAAAGAAATGTTTGTAGATCCTATAGATCCAAACACAGCTTTTAACATAGAGATAGTTACGCCCTCTGGACCTAAATATATAACCAGAAGGTTTATACCAGCTAAGTTACAAGATAACCCGTACCTTATGCAAACAGATGATTACTATGCAATGTTATCATCTTTACCAGAAGTACAAAGAAAACAATTTTTAGATGGAAATTGGGATGCGTTTTCAAATGCAGCATTCCCAGAATTTGATAGAGACATACATGTTGTTGAACCGTTTGAAGTACCTAAAGGATGGCAGCGTTTTCGTGCTGCAGACTGGGGTTACTCTTCTCCTGCTTGCTGCTTATGGTTCGCTATTGATTATGATAACAATCTATGGGCTTATAGAGAATTATATACTCAAAAGATTACGGCAGATGTTTTTGCAAAAAAAGTCTTAGAGCTAGAGCACGGAGAATACATACGCTACGGGGTCTTAGACGCTAGTACATGGGCAAAGAGAGGAGATGTGGGTCCAAGTATAGCAGAAACGATGATTCAAACAGGATGTCGTTGGAGACCATCAGATAGAACTCCTAAAAGCAGAATTAGCGGAAAGTTAGAAATACACAAAAGATTAAAGCTAGTCAATGATAAAGAACCAGGACTTAGAGTTTTTTCTAGTTGTAGAAATTTATTAAGAACATTCCCAACTCTTCCATTGGATGATAGTAATCCAGAAGATATAAATACACATGTAGAAGATCACGCATATGACGCATTAAGATATGGTTGTATGAGTAGACCTATACATACTAGTTACGCAAATAAATATTTTAATAACAACAGAACAACTAATTTTATTCCCTCAGATAAAATATTCGGATATTAATTAGTGTCAAAAAAAATAAAGCTACCTACTATAGATAAAAAAAATTTTCCTTATAAACTAGTAATGGTTTATTGGGAAGATATTGTTGGATCATGTGAATGGGCTGACATACCAGATATAAAAAAATCAAAGACAGCTATTTGTTGTAGCTTTGGTTGGCTAGTAGAACAGAATGAAAAAACAACTGTTATAATGGCAGATTTTATATTTGAAGATAATGCAGCAATAAAACAAGGTGGTGGCTACACAACTATACCAACTAAAAATATATTGTCAATAAGAAAAATAAACCTATAGGAGAAACCCATGGCAAGAAAAAAGAAAACAAGAACAGTATCCGATGTTATTGAAGATATAAGAGAGCTACATGAAAAAGAAGAAGATTTATTAATGGAGCTTGAAGATTTATCTGAAGAGTCTGATATGTATGATGAAGGAGATGAAGTATAATGGAAACTAAATTCGATCCAAAAGCTAAAGTAAAACAAGGCGATCTTGGTACAGCACCTGATGGCAAACAGCCAAATCAACAACCAGGTAATTTAAAAATTACTTATGGTAAAGAAGAACGTGCAAGAGAAACTCAAGATGGTAAATTTGATTACTATGAGCCAAAAAAATTTACAAGCCAAGTAGATGCTAACTTTAATAAGTTGGCTGATAAAAAAGATTATTAGTGAGTAGTCTTGGACCCAAGAGCAATTTTATACCTGTCGTTTATGCAGGTACTAAAAAACACAAAAAAAACAAAAAGAAAAAAAACAGGAGACACAATGGACATAAAAAAAAGATATAGTCACGGAGAACTCGCACCAGATGTTGCTAAAGTTAAAAATGAAAAATTAGCAATTGACCCTAACTCAAAAGTTAAACATGGTTCAACTGCTGGAGACGGCAATGACAAACCAGGTGCTAAATCAAAAGTTGACCCAGCAATCTTTAGAATGGCTGAAGAAAGAGATTATTAATATGATTAGAGACGAAGATAAAACTATTGCAAATGAGCATAGTAAGTTTAATAAAATAGATAAATATAAAGCTAAAAAAGCAGATGTAATGAAAGTAGCTGATATATCTCAAAAAGATATTGATTTATCTAAATCTAGAGGCTATTCTAAAATTGATTTAGATACTGCTAAAATGTTAAGTGGTAATCCTACTTTAACACAAGAAGAATTAGATCAATTAAAAAAAGCAGCTAAAGCGAAAGACAAAGTAGAGCCAACAGGCAAATTTGCAAAATAATTACATGGATAAAAAAGACGAAAACTTAGATCCATTTGTTGGATTTATAAGACAGAGATTTCAACAAGCTGAAACAGCTAGACTCTATGATGAAAAGAGATGGCTTAAAGCTTATAGAAACTATAGAGGTTTATATGGACCTGACATGGCTTTTCGTGATAGCGAAAAGTCTAAAGTTTTTGTTAAAATAACTAAAACAAAAGTACTAGCTGCTTTTGGGCAAATTATTGAAGTATTATTTTCTAGTGGTAAATTTCCAATAGGTGTAAGACCTACTACACTTCCTGAAGGTGTTGCTGAATATGCACACATATCAAAACCAGGACAACCACAGGATCCTAATGCTCAAGGGCAACCTGATCCTAATGATACACCTAACCCATATGGTTTTGCTGGTGATGGTAATGGTATACCTAAAGGTGCTACTGCTGAATCTTTAATGAAAGATCTAGCACAAAAGTATAAAGACTTAGGTTTTGAAGAAGGTGCAGCACCTGATTTAAAATCAATGCCACAAATAGAACCTGCAGAAATGGCAGCAGGTAAAATGCAAAAATTAATTCACGATCAATTAGAAGAGAGTGAAGCTATTACAATATTAAGACATGTATTTTTTGAAATGTGTTTACTTGGTACTGGTATTTTAAAAGGACCATTCACATCTGAAAAAATACAATATGCATATAGTTCTGATGAAGAAACAGGAACACTTGCAGCTATGGAAAAATCTAAAACTGTACCTTCAATAGAAGCAGTATCATGTTGGGATTTTTATGTAGATCCAAATGCAACTAATATGAATGATGCAGAATATGTTATTCAAAGACATTCATTAAACAAAGAACAATTTGCAGCATTGTCTAAAAAACCATTATTTAAATTAAATGCAATTAGAGAATGTTTAGAGATGGGTCCTAATTATCAAACAAGAGGATATGAATCTTCTTTGTATGATAGAGAAAATGTACAAACACTTTATAAAAATAGATTTGAAGTTTTAGAATATTGGGGATTAGTATCTAAAGATATAGCAAAAGAATTAGATTTAGAAGTTGATGATGAATTAGATGTTATATCAGTTAACGTATGGATATGTGGTGGTAAAGTTTTAAGATGTGTAGAAAATCCATTTACACCAAAAAGAATACCTTACATGGTATGTCCATATGAATTAAATCCTTATCAATTTTTTGGAGTAGGTATTCCAGAAAATATGCAAGATTCACAACAAGTTATGAATGGTCATGCAAGAATGGCAATAGATAACTTAGCCCTATCAGGTAATTTAATATTTGATGTAGATGAAACTATGTTAGTACCAGGTCAAGATATGAAAGTATTTCCTGGTAAAATATTTAGAAGACAAAGTGGACAACCAGGAGCAGCAATTCATGGTGTTAAGTTTCCAAATACATCACAAGAAAATTTAATGATGTTTGATAGATTTAGACAGTTAGCTGATGAAGCAACTGGTATTCCATCATACTCACATGGTACAACTGGTGTTCAGTCTACAACTAGAACTGCAGCAGGTATGTCTATGTTGATGGGAGCTGCAGCATTAAGTATTAAAACAGTTATTAAAAATATTGATGACTATTTATTAAAGCCCCTAGGTAATTCATTGTTTCATTGGAACATGCAATTTAATAATGAAAGACCTGAGATACAAGGTGATCTAGATATTAAAGCACAAGGAACATCTTCTTTGATGCAGAAAGAAGTAAGATCACAAAGACTAATGACATTTATGCAAACAGCATCTAACCCATCGTTAGCACCGTTTGTTAAATGGCATACATGTTTAAAAGAAGTTGCTAAGTCACTAGACATTGATCCAGATCAATTAATTAATGATCCAGAGAAAGCAGCTATATACGCACACATAATGGGGATGGCAAATGGAAATCAAACGAATACAGGCAATAGTGGACAACCAGGTCCAATGGAAAATATGGGAGGAGTACCTCCTGGAGCTTCGCCAACAGATCCAACAGGAAATGGAGGTGGCAACATCGGAACAGGCAATGTACCGATGCCAGGGGAAGCTGGTTTTACTTCGCAAAATACTCAGCCTCAAAGAAACAATAAGACACAATAAAGAAGAATAGAATGACACAAACATTTGATACATCAAGAGTTGGAGGTGGTACTTACGAATTAGAACAAGATGCTAATGGTAATTACAAATTAAAGTCAGTAGGTTTTGCTCAAGTAAATAAATTAAATTTACCTGATTTAAAAACTAGTGATACTCCAGTACAAAAAATATTACCAGTTGAAGATGAGAAAAAAACTGAAGTAGCAGATCCATATAAAAAATTATTTAAACAAACAGAAGATATGGGTAGAGGTGGTGGTCAAGATTACAGTGGCGTTACGCTTAAGACTCCAGAAGTAAAAGATGCAGAAGTTAGACAAGCTGGTGATGCTATGACTAAAGATGCTCAAAGTACAAGACAAAATTTTGATCAGAGTGTTAGTGATATGCAAGCTTCAGCAGGACAAAATTATAATAAAGCTTTACAAGATTTTCAAGCAGCTAAAGGAGGGTCTCCTGCAATATTATCTGATGCAAGAGCTAATCTTGGTAATGCTAGAAAAGAATTAGATCAAGCATATGGATTTGGTGATAATGTTACAACACCATATCAAGATGCAATTACACGGGGTCAAGTAGGTGTTAAAGCTGGATCAATAACACCAGAGAGAGTCACAGATCTACAAAAAGTAAGATCAAAAGTTACAGGTTTAAAAACTGACATAGGTAATATAGTCTCAAAAAGTTTTGCATTTAATGCAATAAAAGGAGCAGCAAAAGGTTTAGGTACAGTATTAGGTGGTGTAGGAAAAGCAGTATTTGGTCCAGAAACAAATTCTCAAGTTCATGCTAGAGGTTACTTTAATGTATCTGGCACAGCATCACAACCACAAAGAATAGCAGGTAATCCTGCAGAAAATGTATTTGCTGGTGCAAATGCAAACGCCAAAGATTTAGATAGAGTTGCACAAAAAAGAATAGATACAATAACTAAAAATTTAGCTGCAGGTAAATATAAAGATCCAGATAAAAAAAGAGAACAACTTAAAGATTTTAAAGATCAACAAAGAGACTATAGAAGAGATAGAGTTACTAAGACTGCTAAAAGAAAAGGTTTAGATACTAGTAATCCAAATGAAATGAGACAGACAGATGGCGGAGGAGATTCTAGTCCTGGAGGTAATACAAGAGTTATCTGTACAGACTTACACAGAACAAAAGAATTATCTACTAGAGATTGGATAAGAGATACAAAATTTACATTTAAAACATTATCTATAAAACACGTTAAAGGTTATTTACTTTGGGCAGAACCAACTGTAAGACATATACAAAAATATCCTAGATACAGAAAAATATGGAAACATATTGCACAACACAGAGCAAATGATATTGCATGGAGATTAAACGAAGGTAAGTTTGATTTACTAGGTAGAATATATGCAGGTATAGGTGAACCTGTATGTTGGGCATTAGGTAATTTTGTAAGTGATAAACAAATTAGTAAATATAATTTAACACATTGGAGAAGAGCATAATGGCAATAGGACCAGATGGTAAAGTAACAACAACAGGTTTAATGGATAGTGGTATGAAAACACCAGATGCACCTGATATGTCAAACTTAAAAGCACCAGCTCAACCACAAGAACAAAAAGCATCACCAACAGCTATGGTACAAAAACCAGAGCCTAAAGATCCTGTTGTTGTAGAAAAATTAAATGCTTTATCTGAAGAAGAAAAAGTACAATTAGATATGGTATTATCTCCAAGTTTAGCAACTATATTAAAAAAAATTTCACCTGATGCTAGTCCAGTAATAGATCAATTTACAAGCCAAGAAGAAAATGTTGTATTACCAGTATCAGTAGTAAAGAATTATGCCGTTATGAAATATCCAAGTTCTAGCGAGCAGGAATCCGTACAAGGATTCGTTAACGAATTGTCTGAGTCACAATCAGATGATACAAATGTGCCACCTGAAAATATGCAGGCATCTCAAGGTATGATGGCTCCAGAGCCTAATACTGATTCAGAAATTGCTCCAGATGTTGTAGCAATGGATGAAGGTCAAACCGAGATAGCATAAATTCAGCCCACAAATTATGGAAGTGAGCTACCCTTATCCATAAGGCACTCAACCTAAGAGGAAAAATAATGGAAAACGAAGAAAAAAAATTAACTGAAGAAGCTAAAGCTCCTGAAGTTAAAAAAAATGATAAACTATTTAAGAAGCCTGAAGGCAAAGCTATGTATCAAAAGCAAAGAGATGACGCTGATGATGCAGAAGTTGAAGCATTTGCAAAAGGTGAATTAAGTAAATATCATCAAGAGAAAGCAGAAACAGCAACCGTTCAAGAGGACACTGAAACATCTGAAGAAATTGCAAGCTCTGATGGCAAAGCTACTCCTTCAACTGAACGCCCTGAAAATGCAGAAGATCGTGTTTTTAAAAAACGTTATGACGATTTGAAGAAACACTATGATTCTACTTTATCAAAGCACAAAGATGAGGTTAGAACTTTAAGAACGCAATTGGAAACATCTACTAAAGAGTTTGTTCCACCTAAATCTAAAAAAGAATTAGAGGAATGGAGAAAAGAGTATCCTGATGTTTATGATATGGTTGAAACCATAGCTATGACAAAAGCTGATACTAGAGCAAAGGAGATTGAGGAAAAATACCAAAATCTACAAGCTCAACAGGAACAGATAAGCAAAGAAAAAGCTGAAGTAGAATTGTTAAAGATGCATCCTGACTTTAGTGAGATTCGTCAAAAAGATGAATTTCATCAATGGGCTAGTAAACAAGATCCAGTTATTCAAAGTTGGTTGTATGAAAATACATCTAATGCAGAGTTAGCTGGAAGAGCTATTGATCTATATAAAATGGATAATGGTACTAGCAAATTAACTAAGAAACAGGAAACATCTATTAAAAAGGAAGCAGCTAAAGCTGTGACTAAAACTACTAAAGCTACAGAGACAGAAATTCCTACAAAGAAAATCTGGACTAATTCTGAGATTGCTAAGATGAACCCAAGAACGTTTGCAAAGTACGAAGCCGAAATTGATGAAGCTATTAGAGAAGGTAGAGTCCAACCTTAATAATAACAACTATAAACAATAGGCAATCATTATGGCAACAATGGGAAAAGCAGCTGGCTACCAGAATTTACCTTCAGGTAATTGGGCTCCAGCGATTTATAGTCAGAAGGTTCAAAAGTTTTTCAGACGTGCATCAGTTGTAGAAGATATTACTAACACTGATTACGCTGGAGAAATTGAAAATTTTGGCGACACAGTAAACATAATAAAAGAGCCTTCAATTACAGTGAATGACTACGCTAGAGGTCAAACAGTAAACACAGAAACACTTGCAGACGATCAAATTCAATTGACTGTCGACCAAGGTTCGTACTTTGCGTTTAAGGTAGATGACATCGAAGAAAGACAATCACATGTTAATTTCGAAGCTCTTGCAACTTCTTCAGGTGCTTACGCACTTAAAAAGAACTATGACTACAATGTATTAAAAGCGATCTATGACAATGCGTCTACATCAGCTAGTGATACAGGAACTGACGGTTCACCAATTGATGGTGATGCAGCAGCAGATACTTTGGTAGATGTTATGTCAGCAGCTAAAACAGTTCTTGATGGAAACGATGTACCAGAAGAAAACAGATGGTTCGTAGCTCCACCAGCTTTCTATCAACAAATTAGAAAAGCAGGTGCGAAAATTATGGATCAATCTGTAATGAACGATGGTTCAGCTTCATCTATGAGAAATGGTATGGTTACAGATAGACCTTTATTTGGTTTTAGAATGTACTCTACTAATGCCATAGCTGTATCAAGCGGATCAGCGGCAAATAAAACTTTTGGATCAGCAGGTTCTAATGAATATGCTTTCCTTTATGGTCACCAGTCAGGAGTAGCGACTGCAAACCATATTGCGAAAACAGAACTTATCAGAGACCCTGATTCATTTTCAGACATCGTTAGAGGTCTGCACGTTTTTGGAAGAAAAGTTCTAAGAACTGAAGCAGTATACTCAGGTGTTATAACAATTGGTTAATTAGAGGGAGATAGATAGATATGGCAACTTATGACGTAACAGGCGTAGGTGGAACTACTGGACACCCGTCTAATGGTAGAACACCTTACTTAGTAGAAAACACTATTGACGTATCAGCGGTTAATGGAGATTCTGGAGCAGCACAAAATGATGTTCTTAGAGTTCTTGACATCCCTGCTGAAACTTTAGTTATGGAAGCTGGAATTGAAGTGCTTACTGCACTTTCTTCTTCAGTTACTTTAGACTTAGGTATCACAGGTGGTGACGTTGACATTTATGTTGATGGTGACACAAATGCTACAGGATACTCAGCACCTACAGCTACAGCAAGACACGTAGCTGGATCAGCTGATACTCTTGATGTATTAGTATTAAGTGCAGCAGCAGCAGCTGGTAAAATCAGAGTGTGGGCTGTAATGTGCGATATATCAGGTGTTAGTGAAACTGATAATAATACAGATTCACAACACGACACAGCAGTATAATACTATATAATTTTAAGGGGGGTATTTATATCCCCCTTAATAAAACCCTTTCATAACTAATAGGATAAACAATGGCTACATACGACTTAACAAAAAAACAATATGGAGTATCTGGACAATCAAAAGTTATTCTAGGTAATACTAATAATGAAAGTGGTTGGAAAAGATTACAAAATTTAGAAAATAAAGTTGCAGAACAATCTGATAAACTAGATCAGATTACTGCACTACTCAATGAAATATCAAAAAAGACATCAGCTTCTTGAGATAATATCTGAGTACAAATCTGACAAGTCTGCATTAACAAAACAGATTGATGATTTAAAGAGACAATTAAACGAAGCAGAATCTCGTATCAAAAGATTATTAATTAGATGCGAACAATTTGTTGAAGAAAATAATAAAACAGAGGAATAATATGGGAATATATAGTAGTGAACTTAAAAAATTAAAAGGTAAAACTATAAGAGATAAATTAAAAAATGCAGGTGTTAAAAAAATTCCACTTAACATTACAATGGAAAAAGCAATAGAATTATTAAAAAAGAAAATAAGAAATTAATATATGGCTACAACTTACTTAGTATTATCCAACAGAGTACTTAGAGAATTAAATGAAGTTGAAATGACTTCATCTAATTTTTCTAGCAGTAGAGGTATTCAAACTGCTGTTAAGGATTTTGTTAATAAATCTATTCACGATATTTACAATGAAGGTGCAGAATTACCTTTACTACACACATCAACGACTCAAGCTACCTACCCTGGTGATGGGGAATACTCATTTCCAGCGGATATGCGTAGAGTAGACTTTGAGTCGTTTTTTTTAAAACCAAATGAATTAATTACTAATGGTGAGTTTACATCTAATATTACTAGTTGGACTACAGGAGATGGATCACCATCTTATACTTCAAGTGGTAATGGTAGATTAAATTTAAATGATGCAGCAGCATATCAAGCTATATCAACTATAGTAAATAAAAATTATAAAATACAAGTTAGAGTTTTAAGTCCAAACAGTTCTACAAGTGGATTAATTGTTAGAGTTGGAACATCTGCAGGTGGAACACAAAATTTAAATACAACACAAGCTGTAACTAATTTTAGAGAAGGTGCTATATTAGATACTACATTTACAGCTACAGCACAAACATCTTATGTATATGTAGAATCAGATAGTGTACAATTAGATGTAGATTATATTAGAGTATCAAGAGCAGATGTAACTACAAGAAAGATAAGATATATATCTTATGACGATTACTTACAAAGATTTAAAGAACAAGACGATAGAAATAGCAGTGGACATCATGGTATGCCACAATATGTATATAGAAAACCAGACTATAGTTCGTTTGGTTTAACTCCTATACCTGATAAAAATGATTATTTAATTAGTTATGATTATTATACTACCCATACAGATTTATCTGCACATGGAGATAATATGTCATTACCAGATAGATTTTCACCATTAATTGTAGATAGATCTAAATACTACGTGTATATGTTAAGATCTGATCCAGATCATGCTAATTTATCAAATAGAGATTATCAAAGAAAATTAAATTTATTAAAAACTGATTATGCTTCTAGAGCTGATTATATGAGAGATACTAGAATATCATCAGGTAATTCAAGATTAGCAATAGTATAATATGCCAGATACTTCTTTATTAAAACCATATAATGCAACATGTGGTGGTGGCTTAGTCTTAAACAAAGATGTTTATGATATGGCTCCAGGTGAAGCATTACAATTAGTAAACTTTGAACCATCTACAGAAGGTGGATACAGAAGATTAAATGGTACTACAAAATATAATTCTACAATAGTACCCCAAGTATCTTCTAGTACAGAAAGAGTACAAATGTCTGCAATATTTAATGATAATATAATTGCAGCTAGAGGTGGTACTGTAGTATATGGTGGTACAAGTGGATCTTGGACATCACTTGCAACTAGTCAAGGTACTACAAACACATATGATTTTGATAAATTTAATTTTAATGGTACAAGTAAAATTATAATAGCAACAGGTGAAGCTGCAGCATTTACAGTAGATTCAAGTTTTAATGTAGATGTAATAAATGCAACAGGTGGTGGTACTGCTCCAACTAATCCTAAATTTGTTAAGACATTTGCCAATCATGTATTTTATGGTGGTATGTCTAATTCTACACATAGTATATTATTTTCTGTACCTTTTGCAGAAGATAACTTTACATCAGCTAGTGGAGCAGGTGAAGTTAAAGTTGGTGATATTGTTACAGGTTTAAAAGTATTTAGGGATGAACTATTTATATTTTGCCAAAGAAAAATTTATAAACTTACTGGTACAACATCTAGTAATTTTGCATTAGCTGAAGTAGCTAAAAACGTTGGTACAATTGCACATCATTCTATTCAGGAATTAGGTGGTGACCTTATATTTCTTGCAGCTGATGGTTTAAGAACTGTTGCAGGTACAGAAAGAATTGGTGACGTTGAACTTGGTACTATTTCAAAACAAGTACAAGAAAGAATTAACGAGATTGAATATGATAATGTTATAGCAACTGTAGTTAGAAACAAATCTCAATATAGATTATTTTATCCTAAAACAAGTGAATTAGAAACTAGTGCAAAAGGATTATTAGCTGTTATTAAAACAAATCCAAATACAGGACAATTAGGATTTGAATACGCAGATATAAAAGGTTTAAAAGTTTCAAGTTGTGATTCTGATTATATTAGTAATACAGAAACAATTGTTCATGGAGGATACGATGGATATATTTATAAACAAGAATCAGGAAATGTATTTACAACAGCAAGTTCAACTAGAGCTATTGATGCTACATATAGATCTCCAGATATGACAATGGGAGATGCAGGTATTAGAAAATCAATGGATAGAGTTAATATAAACTGGGAACCTGAAGGTGTAGTTAGTGCTAGTTTATTTGTAAGATATAATTATGATGATATAAATACTCCTCAACCAAGTGTTATTAGTTTAGCATCTTCTGGAAGTGGGGCGTATTTTGGAATTGGATTATTTGGTACAGCAGCATATGGTCAAGGTGATTTACCTATTACTAGAGAATCAGTAGAAGGATCAGGATTTGCAGTTGCATTAAAAATGACAGATACAAGTACAAATGCACCTTTTGCAATAAAAGGATTTCAATTAGAATTTACACCAGGAGGAAGAAGGTAAATGGGAGCAACATATACACGACAAAGTTCATCAGCTATTGTTGATGGTGCAGTTATTGAAGCAGCAGATATAAATGCAGAATTTGATCAAATTCTTGCAGCATTTGCTGTAACTTCAGGACACACTCACGATGGTACAGCAGCAGAAGGTGGACCAATTACAAAATTATTAGGTACTGCAATCACTATAGGTGATGGTACTTCAGGCACAGATATAGCTGTAACCTTTGATGGTGAATCAGCAGATGGTGTACTTACATGGATGGAAGATGAGGATTACTTTAAATTCTCTGATGAAGTCTTAATGAATAGTACAGAAAAATTATTATTTGGTGATACAGGAACATATATACATCAATCAGCAGATGGTGTATTAGATTTAGTATCAGATAGTGAAATAGAAATTAATGCAACTACAATAGATATTAATGGTGCAGTTGATATATCTGGTAATGCAACAGTTGGTGGAGATCTTACTGTTACAGGTGATGATATTACAATGGGTACTAATACTTCGGGAATGTTATTAGTAGCTGATGGTACAAATTTTAATCCAGTAGCAGTTAGTGGTGATGTTACAATGGCTTCTACTGGAGCTATAACAATTGCTTCAACTGCTGTAGAAAATTCTATGTTAGCTGGTTCAATAGCTGATAGTAAATTATCTACAATTAGTACAGCAGATAAAGTATCAGGTGCAGCAATTCAAATTGATGGTGCAACAGATGGTACAAGTATTACTGTAGCTGACGCTGATAAATTATTAATTGATGATGGTGGTACTACAAAATATATTACAGCTTCTCAATTAAATACATATACAAGTGCTTCAGTTGCAGCTGATGATTTAGGAACAGGTGATGCAGCAGTTACTTTAGCAACTTCTTCAGGAAATATTACAATAGATGCTCAAGCTGGTGATGCTGATATTATATTTAAAGGTACAGATAGTAGTTCAGATATTACAGCATTAACATTAGACATGAGTGAAGCTGGTGCAGCAACATTTAATAATAAAGTTGTAGCAACAGAATTAGATATATCAGGTGATGTAGACGTAGATGGTACTTTAGAAGCTGATGCTATTACAGTAGATGGAACAGCTTTAGCTACATTTATTAGAGATACTGTTGGTACTAATATGTTATCTAGTAATACTGAAACAGGTATTGCAGTTACATATGATACATCTAATGATAATATAGATTTTGCTCTAGAAGCAAGTCAAACAGTATTTACTTCAATTACAAATACAAGTTTAGTAGTAGGAAGAGATGCTGATAATGATATAGATTTTGCAACAGATAACACAATATTATTTAGAACAGATGGTGCTGACCAAATTAAATTAGTTAATGGTGCATTAGCTCCCGTAACAGATGATGATGTAGATTTAGGTACATCTAGTCTTCAATTTAAAGATGGATATTTTGATGGAACTGTAGAAGCAGATGCTATAACTGTAGGCGGAGTTGCATTAGCTGCATCAGCAACAACAGATGCTACAAATGCTTCAAATATAGGTTCAGGTACTTTGGCAGCAGCAAGAGTAGCTGCAGCACAAACAGCAATTACTTCAATTTATAATACAAGTTTAGCATTAGGATATGGATCATCACATGCAAATATAGATTTTAGTACAGACAATAGTATTATTTTTGATATAGATGGCACTTCTCAAATTCAATTAGATGATGGTATTTTAAAACCAACAACTGATAATGATGTAGATTTAGGAACTAGTTCTTTAGAATTTAAAGATGGATATTTTGATGGTACATTACATTGTGATGTATTGGATTTAAATGGAACTGAGCATACAGCAATAGAGGACCCTACAGCTCTTGCAATTGCCTTGGGCTAAGTTAATCATTGACTTTTTTAAAAATAACGATATAATATATATAAGTAAATAGGAGAAAATAAATGGCAAATACTTTTAAGGTAGTAACATTTGCAGCAGAACCCGCTTCGGCAGGGACAGCCTACAAAATGTATACTTGTGCAGGAAGTACAACTACGGTTGTTCTTGGACTAATCCTTACTAATATTCATAGTTCTGCAGTAACTGCAGAGGTAGAATTAGTTAGTGACACAGGTAGCAGAGGTGGTGCTAACGATGTTTCAAATGGTACATCATTCCTTGTTAAGGATGTAAATATTCCTGCAGGAAGTTCACTTGAATTATTATCAGGTGGTAAGGTTGTATTAGAAGCAACAGATGAAATCAAAATAGATTGTTCTGTAGCAGATAAACTATCAGGAACACTGTCTATAATGGAGATAACGTAAGATGTCTTATATTGGACAACAACCAAATACTGTAGCATTAACAGCTTCAGATATAGCTGACGATTTAATTACGTCTGCTAAATTAAATTATGCTGAATCTACACTAACAGATCAAGCTACTGTAACTTGGGATGCTTCAACACAAGATGTATGTAAATTAACTTTAGGTGGTAATAGAACATTAGCTGCTCCTACTAATAATACCACTGGTCAGTTTATATCTATACTTGTTATTCAAGATGGAACAGGATCAAGAACTTTAACATGGAATGCTGTATTTGAATTTGCCGCAGACACAGCTCCAACATTAACAACAACAGCTTCTAAAGGTGATGTATTTGTATTTAGATATAACGGATCTAAATGGTTAGAAGTTGGAAGAAATCAAAATTTAACATTATCATAATATGCACGCATTAGTAGAATCAGGATCAGTTACAAAAATATTCCCTTATCCAAAAGGGTTTGAACTTAATGGCAATCAATATTCACCAGATATATTTAGTAAATGGACTAAAGATGAAAAAGAAGCAATAGGTATTTACGAAGTTGAAACAAATAATACAAATTTAAAAGATGATAAATGGTATATTAATACTGATGAGTCATATACATTTGGTAGTGGTAAAGTAACTAGAGCATGGGGTACAGCTACAGCTAGAGCACATGCTGATACTTTATGGACATCTCAAGATAAAACAGATAGTAAAATACCAAAAGGTAAAGATGTAGGTGATATTAAAGTTAAAGGTTTAAAAACAGTATTAATAGAAAATATAAAAGAACAAGCAGCTGGAGAATTATCTAAAACTGATTGGTATATAATAAGAAAAGCAGATGCAGGCACAGCAGTGCCATCATCTATTACAACACATAGAGCAGCAGTAAGAACAAAAGCTGCTGAAATGGAAACAGCTATTACAAATGCTAGTAATACACCAGCTTTAGAAACTTTATGTACTTATGTAAATACAGCGGATGAAGGAGATCCAAAAGTTATTGAAAGACCGTTAGGTGAACTTCCAATATTGGAGGTTTAATGCCAATTAATAGTTTTCTTTATCCAGGACCAACTAATTCCAATCCTTATGTAGTAGATAACTCATGTAGATTTAATAACGATAGTAGTGATAATTTAAACAGAACTCCTAGCAGTGCAAGTAATCGTAGAACATTTACATTTTCAACATGGTTTAAACTTTCTGGAACAGATGGCTCATTTATTTCTGCTGGAACAGATATATCTAACGGTCCGTTATTTATTATAGATATATTAAGTGGTGGTAATGAGGGTATACTTCGAGTTGAAGATACTGTTAGTGGAGATAATGTTATTGGTTTAAGAACAAATAGAGTGCTAAGAGATATTAGTGCATGGATGCACTTAGTTGTTGCCATAGACACTACACAATCTACAGCAAGTGATAGAGTAAAAGTATATATTAATGGAACACAAGAAACTTCATTTGGTACAGAAACTTATCCCACACAAAATTTAGAGTTAGCTATAAATAATACTCATGAACATAGAATTGGAACTAGAGCAGCTAATACATCTGGTAAATTTTTTGATGGTTATATGTGTGAAACAGTTTTAGTAGATGGTTCAGCACTTGCACCAACATCATTTGGAGAGTTTGATAGTGATAGTCCGACAATATGGAAACCAAAAGATGTATCTGGTTTAACGTTTGGTACAAATGGATTTTATCTTGATTACAAAGATAGTTCAGCTTTAGGAAATGATGTATCTGGTAATAATAATGATTGGACAGTTAATAACCTTACAGCAGTAGATCAATCTACTGATACCTGCACAAATAATTTTGCAACTATGAATCCTCTTAATGTACCAGCTTCAGATGGTCCAGTTTTTGTAAATGGGAATTTAGATTATTCTAGTGCAGCTAATAGTGATAAATTTCACGGGTCATCTACAATTGGTGTTTCAAGTGGAAAGTGGTATATGGAATTTAAACCAAGTAGTGGTAGTTATAGTTTTTTAGGAATTACTGGTGATCCAGCTGAAGATGCAAGAAACACTTATAATCCTGGCTATTCGGTATCTTCTTGGGGTTATTATCAAGGTGCTGGAACTGTAGCTAATAATAATAGTGCAAGTTCTTATGGTGATACATACAATGCAAGTGGAGATATTATAGGTGTAGCATTAAATATTGATGATAATGAATTAAAATTTTATAAAAATGGTACCGTGCAAAACAGTGGAACTGCTATATCTATAACTGCTGTTGCTAGTGTTCCTGCTGGTGCTTATTTTTTTTGTATGGGTGATGCTTCTGCATCCGATCAATCAGGAGCAATAGCAAATTTTGGTTCTCCATCTTTTGCAATTTCATCTGGTAATTCAGATGCTAATGGTTATGGTAATTTTGAGCATTCTGTGCCCTCTGGTCATTATGCACTATGTACAAAAAATTTAGCGGAGTTTGGAGGTTAGATGGCAACTTATGTAGCAGCAGATCTAAATGATCCAGAAGAATTCTTTAACACTGTAATTTTTACAGGCGATGGTACTGATGATAGAGCAATTACTGTTGGCTTTCAACCTGATTTAGTATGGTGTCGCCAAAGAACAGATGCTAGTGGTGGATATTTGGTTGATGTTGTTAGAGGAAATAATGCAGCTTTACAAACTACAAATACTAATGCTGAAGGTACTTTTGCTGATATGACATTTACATCTACAGGGATTACAGTTTCATCAAATGAAAACTTAAACAATGAAAACGCACATAATTATGTTTCATGGAATTGGAAAGCTGGTGGCTCTGCAGCATCAAACTCAAGTGGAGATATTACTTCAAATGTTTCTGTAAATACTACTGCTGGGATTAGTATTGTTGGATATACTGGTTCATCTGATGCTGGCGGTACTACTGTTGCACATGGACTATCTGCAGTGCCTAAAATGATGATATTTAAAGAAAGAAGTCAAAATGGAAATAATTTTATAATTTATCATCATAAAGTAGGTGCAGGTAATTACTTAGAATTAAATACTAGTGATGCTGCAGCATCAAGTACCCTGCAGTTTGGTAATACAGCTCCAACAAGCAGTGTATTTACAATAGCAAATAGTAGTGAAACTAATTCTACAGGAGAAACTTTTATAGCTTATTGTTTTGCAGAAAAACAAGGATTTTCAAAAATTGGTGAATACGAAGGTAATAATAACACTAATGGAACTTTTGTTTATACAGGATTTAAACCAGCTATGGTTTTAATTAAAAACAAAGACGCAAGTCAACCGCCAATAATATTTGATAATACAAGAGATCCAAGTAATTTAACTGACAGTTATCTTTTTCCAAGTCTAACTGATTCTGAAGGTACTAATTCTAGTACTGGTTTAGATTTTTTATCTAATGGTTTTAAACAAAGAAACACTTATAATTCAGCAAACGCTAGTAATACATATGTTTATCTCGCATTCGCAGAAGCACCCTTCGTAAACTCTAATGGAGTACCAGTTAACGCAAGATAAAATTAATTAAGGAGAATAAATGGCATATATAGGAAAACAACCAGTAGTCGGAAACTTTCAAGTTTGTGATGCTATAACCGTAGTAAACGGGCAAGCAGCATATACTATGCAAGTATCCTCTGCTAATGTGGAGCCAGAAAACGCTAATCACATGCTGGTTAGTTTAAATGGTATCCTACAAAAACCAGGTAGTTCTTTTACTATCTCTGGTGCAACAATAACTTTTGCTAGTAATCTAGCGACAGGGGACTCGATCGATTTTATAATACTATTAGGTAACGTGCTCGACATCGGGACACCAAGTGATGCAACTGTTACTTCAGCTAAATTATCTGGTGTTAATGAAATTACAGTAGCAGATCAATGGAGATTAAGTGCAAATAGAACAAGTGTAACAAGTTCATTTTTAACTGCAAATTTAGAACAAGTAGATACAACTGGTCAAGGAACAATAGGATCAGCTATGACAGAAAGTTCTGGAGTATTTACTTTTCCTTCTACTGGAATTTATTTAGTTAGTTTTAGTTTACTTGTTTATGCTGCTGCAAATGATGGTTTTGTTGATGCAGAGATTCATGTAACGACAGACAATTCAACTTATGCTGAAGTTGGAAAAGCTACTTCAGGTATATACATGGGAACAACTGGAGATTCAGTATCAAATTCAGGTGTGGCACAAACTTTAATAGATGTAACAAATACTTCAAATGTAAAAGTAAAATTTTATGTAGATACATTAAATTCAACCACAACTGTTTATGGTTCAAGTACTGCAACTTTAACTGGATTTACTTTTATAAGATTAGGAGATACATAAAATGGATAGAGATTATTTTCAAGAGGCACTGCATACTTTTAATGGTGGTAATTGGTATGGTTGGAAAACACACGATGATAGTGGTAATAAAATACCTAACGATCAACGTATGCAATACAAGTATATTAAGATTATTAAAGATGGTGCAGTTATACCTAGTGAAGCTAATATTAATGCAAAAATACAAGAAATTAAAGATGGTGATACAGCTAAAAAAAACGTTAGAACATCAGCAATCAATAAATTAAAAAGTGCAACATATTCAGCATTAACTGACGCAGAAGCTAAAGCATTATTTGGAGAATAGATGTCAATTAATGTATGCAATGACAGATCCATGGCATCCATTACCAGTCTCCCTTCAGGAGTCACTGGTAGTAGCTTAGTATTAATATCTACAGTAGCTTTATCTTCTGCAGCAGCAGATATAAGTTTTACTAGTGGTATTGACTCTACTTATAAGGAATATATATTTAAAATTTTTGATATAAATATTGCCTCAGATACAGAAAAATTTGGTTTTAATGGAACTACAGATGGTACAAATTTTAATGTAACTAAAACATCTAGTTTTTTTAGAGCAAGATTAAAAGAAAATGATTCAAGTGCTCTTTTAGCTTATTATGGTGATGATGATGTAGCACAAGGAACTGGGTTGCAACCTTTACAATCAGAAATGGGATCAGATAACGATCAATGTTTAGCTGGAACTTTACATTTATTTGATCCATCTAATACAACATTTGTTAAACATTTTGTAGCAATAACTAATAATAATACTGCTGGAGATGGTACTCAACAAGGATTTGTTGGTGGATATTTTAATACAACTAGTGCAATTACAGGAATAAAATTTCAATCTAATACTGGGAACATAGACGCTGGCACTATAAAAATGTATGGAGTTTTGTAATGTCGATTGTAACTTATAACAACAGAAGCATTAGAAATGTTACATCTATATCTGGGGCAGCTCAATCATTAACACATATTAAAACTTTAACTGCTAGTTCTAGTGCTACATTGTCTTTTGTAAATGGCAGTAGTGATGTTGTGTTAGATTCTACATATCCTATTTATATGTTTAAGTTTATTGGAATACATCCAGCAACTGATAGTGCAAATTTTCAAGTAAATTTTAGAGATGAAGATACAGATTATGATGCTACAAAAACAACAACAGCTTTTTATGCTTTTCATCAAGCAAGTAATGGTACTACAAGTCTTACATATTCAACTGGCTCAGATTTAGCACAAGGAACAGGGTTTTTTAAAATAATGACTACTCTAGGAAATGATAATGAAGGTTCTGGTTGTGGAGAACTTTATCTTTTCGCACCATCATCTACAACATTCGTAAAACATTTTATGTCAGATTGTAATAATTGGCACTCTAACAATTCTAATTCTACAGTAAATTGGAGAGCTGCTGGTTACTGTAACACAACAACTGCAATAGATGGTGTTCAATTTAAAATGGATAGTGGTAACATAGATGCTGGTACAATTAAACTATATGGAATTAAGGATAGTTAATGAGCATAGTTACACTTAATAATAGGGGAGTTAGATCGGTCTCAGCCTTCGGGTCTTTGAATACTGGATCTATGGTGTTTATTAAAAAGCTAACAGCTTCTAGTTCTGCTACTTTAAGTTTTGTTAACGGTAGTTCTGATGTAGTATTAGATTCTACTTACAAAGAGTATGTGTTTTACTTTAAAAATATTCATGCAGCCACTTTAAGAGCAAAATTTACTGTTGGATTTAGAGATGGAGATACAGATTATGATGCAGTTAAAACCACGTCTTCTTTCTATTCATATCATAATGAAGATGGTAGTGCAGCAGCAGTTGGATATACTACTGGTAGTGATATAGCTCAAGGAACTGGATTTAAAAATATATCAACAAATCTTAATAATGGAAATGATGATAGTTTTTCTGGTTATATGCATTTATTTAATCCATCCTCTACAACTTTTGTAAAACATTTTATTACTAGAGGTAATACTTCTTATGTTTCAAGTGGTGGAACAGTAGCATCAGAGGAAGATTATCAGGCTGGATATTGTAATACGACAACAGCAATAGATGCAGTTCAATTTAAAATGGAGAGTGGAAACATAGATGCTGGAGATATTTGTCTTTACGGCATTAAATAAAGATGATAAATGAATTAAAAGGAGAAAACTATGCCAAGATTTCATAACATAAACGGTAACAGAGTACAGTTCACAGCTGAAGAAGAAACAGCTAGAGACGCTGAAGAAAAAGCGTGGGCAGATGGTGCTGTAGGAAGAGCACAAGCAGATCTTAGAGCTAAAAGAAATAGACTATTAGCTGAAACTGATTACTATGCTTTGTCTGATAATACTTTATCAGATGACATGAAAACATATAGACAAGATTTAAGAGATTTACCAGCTGGTAAAGATACTGTTGATAAATGTAATAACGCAGTATTTCCAACTAAACCATAATGGCTAAAGTAAATTTTTTACATTTTGTACCTAGACCAAAACCTAAAAAACGCCCAGGAAGACACAGAAAAAATTTAAACAAACATTCAACATTTAAAAAATACAATCGACAAGGAAGATAACAAATGGCAAAAACAGTAGACACTGTAGCATTACAGACAGGGGCAGTTAAGCCTACATCTAGTAATCAAACTACAGCAAGTAAAGCTACATCTTTAATTGAGTCTATAGTAGCTAATCCTACTATGCCTACGGGTACTCAAATATCCCCACAATTACAGAATGTAGGACCTAATGAATTAATGAGTACTGCAGGAGTTACAGGTACTACAGCAGCAGCTTTACCTACGGCTGCAACAGCACCTACAATAACAGGAGCCGCAGCACCTACAAGTACAGCAGCAACAGTGCCTACAGCACAGGCTGCAAATACTTATACACAAGCTACAGTAGCAGGACAAACTCCTACTATGACTGCAGCACAAGGTACAGTATCAGCACCTGCAGTAGCAGCACAGGGTACAGTAAGCACTGATGCTACAGTTAGAGGTCAGTTAGCTGATTTACAAAGTGATGTAACTACAGCAGTACAATCTGGTAATCCTTTACCTGTATGGGCTAGAGGTGCAGCAAAAGCTACTGAAGCAGCTATGGCTAATAGAGGTATGAGTCAAAGTTCTATGGCAGCTGAAGCATTAGCTGAAGGTATTATGAATGCAGCTGTTCCAATAGCAGCAGCAGATGCAGAAACTTATAAGCAAATGATATTTCAGAATCTTGCTAACAATCAACAAGCTGCAATTACAAATGCTAAATCATATTTACAAATGGATATGGCTAACTTGTCTAATAATCAACAAGCAAGTTTATCTAATTTACAATCAAGACAATCATTTTTATTATCAGATCAGGCAGCAGCAAATGCAGCTTATCAATTTAATGCTACTAGTCAAAATCAAGTTAATCAATTCTATGATAATATGTCTGCACAAATGTCTGAACAAAATGCAGCTAGAGCAGATGGAATGAAACAATATGCGACTAGTGAAGCAAATAAAATTACAGCATTAAATGCACAAAATACAATACAAGTAGATGAAGCTAATGCAGCTAGAGAATCTGCTATTAATCAATTTAATGCTACATTAGATAATCAAAGACAACAGTTTAATGTTAATAACCAAAGAGAGATTGATCAATCAAATGTAGTTTGGAGAAGAGGTATTAATACTGCAAATACTGCAGCTGTTAATGCAGCTAATCAAACTAATGCACAAAATTTACTAAACTTATCTAACTGGGCAATGTCAGCAGCATGGCAACAATGGAGAGATGAAGCTTCATGGGTTAATACTGCTTCTGAAAATGAGCAGAATAGAAATCATAACTTAGCTATGGCAGCACTTGAAAGATCTGCAGCAGTAGACTTACAAGATAAATCTTCTAAAGATGCTATGTATCAAATGATTGGTAAGTTTGGTTTTGATTTATTTAATTAATAAGGAGAGCTATGATAAAAAGTTTATTTAAAAAAGCAGTAACAGCAGGAGCAGGCTGGATAGGAAATGCTATTGCAGGACCTACAGGCGGTGCTATTGCTAGTAAAATTACAACTGGTTTGTTTTCTAAACAAGGATTAGGTGGTGGAGGTGATTTTCAATTACAAGATACATCTGTAGCACCACAAAACTATGGAGGTAGAGTAGGATTTGAAAGATCCGATGATGCTAGTGTAGTTAGAAAACAACTTAAAACTGCTAATGCTGAAGAATTAGAATATGAATGGAATAATCGTTTAACTAAATGGTTTAGAAATAAAGACCAAATGTTTACATAAGGAGAGACATGGAAGAAACTTTTGACAACAACCCTTTTGATGCACCAGTTCCTGGTCAAGGATTAACAGATAAACCTGGTAACTATCCGTGGGAACACCCACCACAGTATACAGATACTATGGAAGCATCAGAGTATATATGGGATAGAATGACACAACCATTATTTGTAAAACAGATAATTGCTATGTTAGATGCAGGTATACCTGTAGAAGCTATTGCTAGAATTGTTGTTTTCTCTGGATTTACAGAAGGTAAGTGGACTCCTGATGTAGGATTTATGTTAGCAGAAACTGTAGTAAAAATGGTAGCAACTATTGGATTTACAGCAGGTGTTAAAAAGTTTAGAATCTCTATGCAAGATTTAACTAATAATAGAGAAATGAAAACAATTTTAAATATTAGAGATAAGAATAAAGAATTAGAAAAAGCAGGAAAAAGTTTAGGAAAAGATGTTAAAGACATGCCAGAACAAAAAGGTTTAATGGCTCCACCACAACCCAAAGAAGAGGAGGTAGCTTAATGAGTGCATTTAGAGGAATATTAACTGGTTTTGGAATGGCTGCAATTAAAGATAAAGAAGCCAAAGATAACATGAGAATGAAAGTAGCTCAAGAAGCAGGTATTGATTTTTATAAAACTGATGTACCAGAACATGAAAAAGAAATGAAACTTTTTCAAAAAGATTATGATAATGTAGAAGCTATTTACGGTCCAGATAAAGCAAAATATTTTGCAAATAAAGGATTTTTTGGAACTGGTACTGCTCTTAATGATGTTAGTAAAGTTTTAGATGCATATGATATGAGTGAAGAGGAGTTAAAAAAATTAGACCTTAGTTCAATAGATGAACTTAAATCTAAAAAAAATCTAGAATTTGATAAAAAAAGAAAAACTATAAATGAAATGTCTGGACTTATAGGTCCTTACACATTAGAAAATCAATTTTCAGATATACCAGATACTGCAACACAAACTACAGATACTACAACACAAACCACAGATACTACAACACAAACTACAGAAGAGACACCAGAAGTAAGTACAAATATAACATCTTTATTTACACCTAAAGCATCAACTAGAGGTGTTGAAACTAAATATAGACAAATACCTATTGCTATTAATGAAAAATATGGATATGGTGAAAATATTAAAATGGCAAATGGAGAATTTAAATTTGTACCTACAGGTACTTTAGCAAAAACAGCAAATGCACATATAGCTTTAGCAGAAATTATATCAGCAAATGATGATACTATTAATCAATATGGTGCTGCAGATCAAGCTAAAAATATGTTAGTTAATTTAACTGAAATGCCATTTGTAAGTTTAGAACAAACTTTAGGTGGTAAGTATGAGGCTGGTGATGGAGGTAAAACTGCACTTATGAGTGGTGCAGGTACTGTTAATGCAAATGAAGTAGAATACAATGGTCAGTCTGTTGCAGAATATTTACTTGATTTTGTAATAAGTCAAATACCAGTAGATCCCCAAGGTAATATAAATAAAGCAGTCATAGATAAATTTATAGAAAATATACCATCTAATTTAATTTATTCAAAAAATGAAACAATGGCTGAACGATTAGATAGAAAAATAAAAGAGCAAAATTTTTTTAATACTCTTAAATAATAGGCACTAATGGAAAATTTAAAAAGCAGATTCTTTAGTGATGATGCTAATCAATCACTAGGTGATAAAGCTATTTCTAAATCTTTAAGTAAAACTTATAATACATCGTCATTGAAAGATAATTTTTTTGATGATGATAAAGATTTAACTACAGTTACAGGTAGTAATAATGTAATACCTGTAGCTAAAAATGATGATAACTCTATAAAAGTTACATTTGATAATATATATCAAAACAATGATTTAGCAGAAGTTGCTAAAGACTTTTATTATTTTAGAGATCAACAAAAATTTAAAGATAATAAAGAGGCTATTGATTATTATATAAATGATAGGACTTGGAAACAAGCTAACGTAGTTAGTATAGGTA
>VTLG01010412.1_pt1 | contig 28705 bp, 46 predicted proteins | sample 4694571 | NCBI WGS metagenome assembly VTLG01 (sample SAMN12604809, study PRJNA352737) | marine metagenome | biome: ENVO:00000447; feature: ENVO:00000209|ENVO:00000569|ENVO:01000036; material: ENVO:00002151; isolation source: viral sequences binned using virsorter ...
TGTCTTTGATTTTTCCGAACATAAGTTCATCAGGACAGTCTTCACATACTTCATCTAGTATATCTTTGTTCTTAGATGCTTCAATTAGCTTGTCAGTAAAATAACCTTCAATGCTAAAACCTCGAACTTCTTTATTTTTGATCTTATCCCAAATCTCAGGATTGTTTTCTGCACTTACTTGAACAAACCAAGTTCCGATTGGCATATTCTTAAATCCGTACATATTAGATTTGTCATATTTATTGTTTTCTTTTATCCACGATTCTACGACCGTTAAACCCTGTATTGGTTCTGTATGTTCTAAAGTATGATTATTGTTGTTTAGACTTGACATAAATAGCTTCTGTGCTTGTTTAATGGTTTCTTTAGTAAAGAACACATCATATTCTTCGTTTGTATCTTTGTCCAATCTTGGTATACGTTTCTCAGGTACTAGAACAGCACCAACTAATTGTTTTTTTTCTTCGTCTATTTTTGCAAGTGATAAAAAGTCTTGATTAAAGAAAACGAAATTTTCTTCAATCGCAGGAAATTTAACTAAGCTCACTGCATCAACACCAAAGAAGTCTGCTGTTTCATCAATGATTAATTCGATTAATTTTTTCTTTTTATCCATAATACTAATAAATATAAAATTCTTAATTTTGTTTATAACGTAGCCTGTATGTCTAATTCTTCTTGCAATGCTTGTGCGTCTGAAATGTCTGTCTCAACTACATATGCTTGAACAGGTTGCGTGTCTGGTGCTGTTATAGAACCCATATTAGGAATTAAACCACCAATACCGCCAGAACCAAATTGAGTATTAACTTGAGGTACAGAAGGATTGCCACCCGTAGCACCTGTTTCCCCCTCAGCTCCAGGAAGCTCAGTAGCGATAATACTTTTAACATTTGCCAACCCTGATGCGATTGCACCCGCTGCTGCTATTGGTCCAAAAATTGGCCCTGCTCCTATTGGCGGTGGTGCTAGTGCTGCTGCTGCTGCGGAATAAGTATTAATTAATGTTTGACCTACCGCTAGTGCTTTACCTGCTGCTGTGTTTTCTCCTATCAATTTAGATATTGAACCCATAGTATTAGCAACAATATCTCTTTTTGCTTTCTCAGTTGCCATTGTTAATTTTAACTCATCCACTTTAGCTTTGTCCGAAGCTAATTTTACATCATCATTTATCTTCTTTTTTTTCTGGGCAGCGTCATTCTTTATATTTAATAACGTTGCTTCTAATTCTTCTTCATCTGATATTGTTCTTTCTGCTAGTTGTTTCCTTTTTTGTTCTTCAATGTCAATAGCATTTAAAGATTCTTCCAACTCAGTTTTACCAATAGCTGACAGCTCTTGTGCATTAGCAATCCTTTCATCTTGTAATGATGTTTCATTTACTCTCTGTTCAGACTGTTGCCCGATAATTCTTTCTTCTATATCAATCAATTCTGTCTTTGCGTTTTTTAAAGCAACCTGTAAGTCTATATTATCTTCGTCTTGGTCAAATCTTAATTGTGCTAAATTTACTGCTAACTGAGCATTTGCTTTTTCTGTTTCTCCTTGTTCTTTTAAAATTCTACCCAACTCTGTATTTGCTTCAATACGTGCATCAATAGTTTTAGAAACATCATCTCTAATTTGTCTTTGTATCTCAGCATCTTTTTGGTTTGTTAATTGTAATCTCCTTTGTTCTGCTTCTGCTAATTTAACTTCATTTGTTAGCTGCACTAAAGCTGCCGATACTTTTATAATGTTATTTTCAGAATCAGTAAATAAAGTAATTAAACCCTCTGTTTGCTCCCCCAAAACAGTAGTCATAATATCAATGGCAAGTTCTGTGTCATCAATAAATGTTTCGATATTTTCTACTTGATCCTCGATTAATGCTTTTTGGTCACCACCAAACTTAATAATTTCTTTCCCTAGATTTTTAATATCTTCTATATTAGCACCGTCGCCAAAAGGTGACATATTCCAAAGTAAGGTTGCTGCTTGCATAGCTAGATTAAAAGTGTTCATAGCCATATTTAACTGTGTTGAAATTATATTAGTAACATTAGAGATTCTACTTTCAAAAAATCCTGCTGCATTTGCTGCTGTGAGAAACCCTTCAACGACATTAATATAAGTATTAACCAGCGATCCAAAGGTTAAATTTAGAATTTCTAAACCCTGATTAAATAGATCTGCAATCTTTTGATTCTTCATAAAAGCACTACTCAATCCAACTAATGCTCCTATTACTAAACCAATACCTGCTGCTTTTAATGCCAAGCCTAACATCTTAACAGCTCCCGTCATACCAAAGGTTGCTGTAGTAGCTTTTTTCTGTTGTTTTTCAACACCCTCAAAGCCTTTTTCAACACCTTGTATTTTCTCAACAGAATCGCCTACCTCTGTTTTTATTTTTACTATTTTTACTATTTCTGCCATTTTATATTTTATCTAAAGATTAATCTCATTATTTGTTTAAACATACGCCTAAAGCTTGTATGATATTCTTCAATGCCATAAGCGAAATCTAATTCTTTATCTTTGTATTCTACTAATTGCAAATGATCTATTGTTAAAGGTATAAGCCTTGCTGTATGTTTTATATAATTTTTTAATTCCATATTAAATAATCTCCATTTTGTAATTGTATTTTATCTCCGTTTTGATACAACGCCCAATTTTCATCAAATCCTAATGCCATATTGTTTATTCTATTAACGTCAATTTCTGGTGTTAATGTCCATATTCTTTTAGTGTCTGTTTGACTATCATCTAAACCAAATCTTAATACACCACTACTAATGTCAATATGTAGCGTACACGTTGTTGGGTTAGCACCTTCTCTAATGGTAAATTCTTCTTGCCCACCAACTGTGCTTAATTGCGTTGCAGTTCCATTTATAATTTTAAACGCTGTATAATAAGCAAAGCCCTCTGTATACCCTAATGTGTATGTTGAACTTGAACCACCAACAACAGTAGCCACACCCTTAACACGAATAATCATATTTATATTATCTGGCATGTTTAAAGGTTTACCATATTGGTCGCCCTCAGGATAAGCATAAGCTCTTGTATTAGCGACAGTATAACCTGTTAAAACCATTCTATGTGATTCGCCTTTATATTGTGGTGTGTTTCTACTCTTGCTTGTGTATTTAATAATTATATCATCCCCATACAAAGGCAATAATGCTTTACTGTATTTATTATTATCAATACCTCTAACAAGTGGTCTGTTTCGTCCACCTATTTTATCATTGATTAGTGTTTTTAATTGTCCTGTGCTTAATATACTAGAAGAAGAAAATATACTTTTAAATTTAATTGGCAAACTTCCTGCATTAGCAATACAAGGATAAAGACCATTAGATGCTTGTGCTGTTAGATTCCACATAACCATTCCACCATTACAAATACAACATTCTGGATCGGCATATAAACCTAAAAAATTTGGTGCTGTAGTGTCAGGTGTACAGCCAGGCGTATCTTCAGGACACCACATATAATAAGTGTCAGCAAACAAATTACTTGTGCCAGATGTAGATACAAGATAGTCACATCCATTACAGTTTGCTTTTGTATCTAACGATTTTATTAATGTTACTTTTGTGCTAGTTTCAACACCGACCTGATAGTTAGATATATTAAGAACACGCCAATACGTATCTTTTATAAAGATTTCATCACTAAAGCTAAAGTTAAAAATATCTACTTCGCTAAGATTTAAATGACATTCCATTATACGTGCTTCACTACTATATATATTAGAAAGATATTGTTGCCAATATAGACCATACAAAGAATTGTTAAACCAGTTTCCAATAGAAGCGATATAGTTAAAGACTTGTAAATTACCTACTGTTGGTGGCGACGCGTTCCAATACAAAGACTTGTTTGATGATGTTAATGTATATTGATTTGCAGGGTTAGAACCGTCACCAGGTATAATATCAAAAGGACTGCACACAGGGTATGTGTTAAATGTAAATGCTGTTAAAGCTGTTGTAGTTGCTCTATGCAGATAATAATTAGTTTGGTCGCCAATCGTATCTAAAACATTTGCTACAGAACCACAATAATAAAATAGTTTTGGCTTTGTTGCTTTTATTTCAGTAACAGACATATCGTTTTGCATTTCATAACTAAATTCATATTGAACAGTCATATTTGGCAAAAATGTTCCAAATTGTTCATCATCATTTGCAAAGACCTGACCATTAATAAAAGGTGAAAATATAGAGTTGTTTTTGAGTTCACCTGTAGCAAATTCATTATTATATTCGTCTATTCTTAAATGTCCATATACATTTACCTCAGGATAACGCTCTTTCATTGATTTATTATATAAATCAACGTCTTCTTGGTCAGTTAAATGTATTGTTTTCTTTTGTAGTGTTGTAGTATCTTTAACTACAATTTCTTTCTCTAAGTCTAGTTTATCAGTCCAAGATTTTAACTCACCACTTGCAATAAAGTCGTTGTATGGTTCTATAATTAAATTAGTATCATCATCAGGATCTGTTAATACAACTAAATTAAATCTTTCAATAATATCTTTTAGAAAATCTTTCTGTGTTATATTAGGATCTATACAAGCAGGAATATCTATGGTTGCACCATAAACATCTGTTTCAGTATATCCAACCCACTCAATGCCAATCAAACTATATACACCACCAACTGTTGCGTTTCCTAAAATTAATGTAGAACTAGCAGAATCGTTAGATTTTTCAACAGCTTCAATTTCTACTATTATTCTAGCAGAAGATGAAAGTGGCATATTTTCTATATTAAAAGAAGCAAATGCTAGTGTAAGTACAGTTAGTAAACCAGAATTGTCAGGATCAGCAAGAGGGTTAAAAGAAAGCTGTCCTGTATCATATACAACATCTGTTGGCACATTTCCTGCAACATTCCATTCTTGAACTGTATAATTTAAAACTATATTTTGTGTCGCATTACATCCTTTTACATTTACGGAATTAAACCAATGTGCAACACCTACTTCTATCATAGCACTATCTACTTTTGTAAAATAGTTATATGTTCCATTCCAAACAGAATCTGCATCTGATAAACCACCACCAGATGTGGAGTTTGCAGGAATAACAACCTGACTTGTTGTGCTGCAGCTAGTTCCAACTTCACTAGACAAAACACCCCATTGTGAAGTATTCCCAACACGCATTATTCCACTAGGACCAGCATTAGGGTTTGATGAAGGCAAGGCAGCCAACTCTAAATGGTTTGCTGTTGTCATAAATAATTTGCCAAAGTATTTTTCAGAAGCATAATCGCCTGTGCTACTTAAAAAATTAGAAGTATAACTAAATCCAGCTTTAGCGAAAATTAAATCTACCAGTGTCTTTAATTGGATAGACGGTCTGAATTGGTTAATGTCAACGCCATAATCAAAAACTGCTTCTAGTCCTGAATCGTTGAAAATTGTAGTTGCTGTAGATTGGTCTAAGTTTAAATATCTAGCTTCATTAGGATCGTAATAAAACTTTTCCCTAGTTATAGACATAGGATAGACAATCTGAGAAACTTGTGCATCAGAATCGTACAAAGAAGTTCCTGCTGTATTTTGTAAAGAGTTTCCCCAAGATGCAGCCAAATTAGTTTCATTGTAAACGTGGTTAAACGCTGTAGAGTAGCTTCCATTATCTTCTAAGAAAACATCATTTAATCTTTGCTCACCTATTGTGCTAAACAAAGAAGCACTACTTGACATTAAAACAACTTCATAAACTTGTGCTTTTTGATATACTGATTTCAGTTGTAAGCGACCTTCCATTTGTGGAACTGTGCCAATATATAAAACAGCTTCAAAACTTTTTTTGGTTGTAAATACTAAAGTGTCTAAATTTACATTATACCAATCTTGAAAGAATTGATTGTTGTTGTCTGTGAATGGTAGTTTAAATGTTTGAGAATAACTACCTTTTCTAGTTTCAGGTTCTTTAATATCAGAAAATTGAAAGTTTAAAGAAACATTAGGTGCTTCTTGTAAATCTAAATTATAAGCTGTAGTAGATGATGCACCACTTGTAGCTTTACGATATGCAACTAGTCTAACATTCATTATGAATTGGTATTTACAGGGTTTGCGTATTCTATATTAATAGTATATTGAATCATCTTATCGTTAGCAGAAGTCTTTTTAACAAAACTAGAATCAGTAATCATAACGCCCTCTGTAAAATCTGTATCTACATTTTCAACAATTTGAGCATCTGTTGACATTAATAACTTTTCAATTAACACCCCTTGTGCTTCTGTTATCCAATCCGTATTTAATGTTTCTTTTAGTGTAGCTGTTGTCTGTCTTGTTGTTTTACCTCGTTGAGTATTATTATATCTCCACCTACTTTTATTAAATGTTCCTAGCATTGAGCTATAATTATCTCTTTTGATTCCTGTCGTCTGTGTTGATTTCTTTTTAAAATTGAAGTAGTCATAACCGCCTACAGAATTACGCCATGCTAAACGCCTGACTTTGAACCCTTTACAACTTCCGTCTTCTTTTATAAAGTAATATGTTGCTGTCTTATAAGCAATCGTACTTGTAGCATTTCCTGTGCCCCTTATAGTATAATACACCCACCCCGCAAAGTTAGAAGGTTGTGCATCCCCTGAGCTTCCACCATTAGGCGTTACAGTTGATGCTTCTAGGTTACCTGCACCACAACCAAAATATAATAGTCTTTCAGAATCAGTTAAAGAACCGTCTGTGGGAGCTTCACCGCCATTGCCCGAAACGTTTGGTATATATTGTTCATCACCTATTTTTACACCACTAGAATTATAATAAACGACTTCAATAAAATCTATATCACTAGCAAAATTAGTATAATCATTTAAGAAAGCTACAGTGTGATAATCTGTGTCTTGTATATAGTTAATATAACCTGTTAAATTATATTCGCCTGAATCACTTTGTAAATCACTTAAAAAGAGGTCTGTAGCACCTGCACCATTATATACATTAAAGGCATCAGATTGAACATAATTTGCTGTTCCCCTAGCTGTCATTAAAGGTAGTGAAGCTTCCATATACCACAAAGTGTCATTTGCTGTAGTAGATGTATCTTCAGCGGGTACTGCTCCTGCTGCTTCACTAAATTGTTGATACGCTTTTACATATATTTGCTGCACCTGTGTTCCGTCAGTTGTATTGTCACCATTAACGCTAAAAGGTTTTGCTGCTGTATTAGATCCCACTTTATGAATTGTATTAAATGGAACACCTGAATCATTTTGGTCAAATACTGTAGGCGTCAAAACACTATTTACAACGCTTCTTAAATCAAAAAACGCCCTTGCTTCATCTGCTCCAATATCCACACTGTAACCATTTGGACGCTGTTTTATTTTAGCAATTAGTGTTCCTGAAGCATCATCTAGTCTAACTTCTAAAATTAGCTTGAAATAAAACAAACTACTAACGTCATCCTGATAAACCATATATCCAATTAGAGGTGTCCAATTAGTTATTACAGGTACTTTAGAGGTTGCGTTTACAGGTTCTTGTACAAATGATATAGTTCCTAATCCCATTGTGTTATTGTTTTATTGTTTATGTTTCTATATTATCTAATCTTTTTTGTAGGTCATTTCCTATATCTTCAGCAAATGCTGTAGCAATTACATCTTCGTCTATATCTTTTTTATATGGTTTACTAAAAAACTGTGTTCTTTCTAAACCCCTTCTTTTTATTCCGTAACCTATCGCCCAAGCAGAGCTATTTATATTTTGTGCTGTTTTAGATTTAAATTTACCGTCAGCACCCCTAAGCTTTAAAGGTTTATTTTTGATCCATTTTTTTATTGCTTTAACTAGTTTACCTCCAGGATTCTCATATTTAAATGAAAACTTAGAACCTCTACCTCTAGCACGTCCACTGCCTTTAAAACCACCTTTACCTTTAACTCCTTCATCTATAAACTGCCAATACTTTTTTGCTTTGCCAAATTCAAACTCTAACGTAACGCTTGTAGAACTACCTGTAACATTATAATCAAAGTCTTTATAAAGTACGTTACTCTTTGTTGTTTTCTTTTTTCTTTTTAATATCTTCTTCCCGTCACGAACTACGTTAAAACCCATTCTCTGCATCACCTGTATTGTATTGTCAAAGTCCATTAGCTATTTGCTGTTATAGGCACGACACAAAGTGAATTAGGATTGTTTACATCTACGCTTATAGTTGCAGACCACCCTGTCAAAAGATTATTAAAACGAGCTGTAAACGGTTCTGCATTTATTGGCGTTTCTAAAACCAACTCATTATCAACCCAGCTAGTGCTATATAAATTTTGTTTAAATTCATTTATAACGTCTTGAAGAATTTGCAGGTTTTCAGAATACGTATCAACACGCCCTAATCTTTGATTGTTTGGAGCATCACCTACTTCTTCATTAATCATATCTAAGATGTATAATGTAAATGAATATGTTAGAACGCCTGTGTCTATTGTTACTGTTCCTGGTTCTGCATAAAGTATAACATAATCTTCAGCTCCAAGTTTATTTATATCAACCTCATCTAATTCGCCACTATGAAAGCTTTTTATTTCAAAATGCTTATCTGCAATAGTTTCTAAATATCCGACTACGTTTCTAAAAGTTATCATAATTGTTGCGTTGTTTTGTGTTATTATCTTGTCTATATGCTAAGTATGTTAACACTTCCATTATAGGCAGTTGTGTTATTTTATTAATGTCTAAGATGTTATTATTAGACAGACTATATAATACGTTATACCAACCCCATTTGCTCTGTAGCGTTACGCTTTTAGTGGTTTCTGTTCCTGTGCTTTCAAAAAGTTGTGCGAACTTTTCGCCAATTGTTCCCCTAAAGTCAAAAAAAAACCTAGAGAATTTAACGCAATATCCATTGGACACTTCCTGAATAAGTCTTCTTTAAATTCATCAGGATTGTATATTTCAATAGCGTATCTATCACCACGTTCAAATGTTATTTTCCTGTATAGTATTGACATAATTGTATGCAAATTATCAATAGGATCTTTACAGTATGCTTCTAAATCAATATACTCACCTGCTGTCAGTTTACTAAGGTTTGGTATAAAACCATATTCTTCATTGTTAAATTTAAAGCGTTTTCTAAATTCGCCCTTTTCAGGTTCAGTGTCAATCATGCTTTTCACAATACCAAGAATACTAATCATATCACTGTAGTCCATTCTCTTGATAATCGAAGTCTTTACATTACATAATAAAGCTAATATCCGTATTGCTTTATTCTTATCACTTCCTTTTCCTTCTTGTATTTTAACATATTTCTGATATGTTTCTACTGTTATATCAGACCATTCAGAAGGGATTGACAGTTTAACCTCTTTCATTACTTATAAATATAAAAGTTCATAATTCGTTTTTTGTTACAATATATAGTATTTGCCACTATGATTTACGGATAGTTTATTTAAACATAAATATCTAGTTGCGTCAATTAAGTGGTCATTGATTTTTACAGGAGTGTTTAAGACATCCCCATTTTTATCAGTTGCCCATTTATAGCTTCTAAATTCTTTGATTGCATTCAAGCTGTCTTTAGTTATATGCAGTTTATATCTACGCATTATATCAATTCCTAAGTGTATTCCTGCACCCTTTTTGGCGGGTTTTATATTGAAGCCAGAACGGTACACCTCTTCAATACTTTTAGGTTCTGCAGAATCGGCAACAATTTCAGACTGTCTATCAATTCTAAATTCCCTAAGTTTATTTGCTAAGTCAGTATTCGTCAAACGCTTTTCATAAAGCATTTCTTTAATATATAAATTATCGTCTTGTTGGTATACTGCAACTAAAGCACTTGGACTATTAGTAAATCCAAAGTCTAAACCGTAGCCGATAAGATTTCCTTGTACATCATCCACCAATTCAAACTTTCTAAATATCATTGTTTGAACAGAACCTATTTCACCAAGTCCATACACCTGCCAATAATCAGGATCTAAGTCTCTAAGTCTTTCAATCTCTGCAATAGTATCTGCATCTAAAAATGGGTTTGCTTTATATGTAGACTTAATAAAAGTGCAATCATCTCTAGTTATTACTTTGTCGTAAATCCAAGAATATGGATCTGAAGGGTTGTAATCTAAATATATCTTTTCTGTTGTTCTAAGTATAAGCTGTTGCCAATCCTCATAAGTAAATTCGTTTGCTTCGTTTAGCCATAAGCAATTACGCTTACGCCCACGTATTTTCGTTGGTTGGTCAATACTAATGAACTCTATTAAGTTTCCGTTAAGCAGATAAGACAGTTCAGATTTATTATGATTTTCTTCTGTATATAAATCTAGTTCTTTTAATATCTCTAAGAAATCTCGATATGCAGTACCCTTTAATGCAGGAAGTGTCTTTCTACAAATTGTATATGTTTTACCTGTATCTTCTAAGCACTTAACTAAAAACAGCTGTGTAAGACTATAGCTCTTGCTAGAACGTGTACCCCCTTGTAAACACGTGATTCTAGTTTTAGAGCTATACGCCTTATGAAATACATTTGTACATTTAATTTTTCCCTGTATCAATTATCTCAATTTTTAATTCTGTAAGTGATTTACCGCCTGAAGTTATATCTAGCTTTTCAGCATAACCTCTTTCTTTTGCCTTTGACTTTAGATAAAAGATGATGCTTGTTTCTTTGCCTGATGATATGTTCTTTATTAATTGCCCTTCAACATAATCAATCTGAGCTTCTTTTATATCTTCTACTGCCTGTGCAAACTCTTTGTCCTCTCGCATATAACGATAGTATGTACTTCTGCTTATGTTACCTGCTTTTTTACAAGCATGATATATAAGTCCTTGTGTTTCTTGTAACGCTTCTAATAATTTTTCTTTTTTATTTTTCATTTTTTCTGTATTCTATTAAACAATCATTTGAGCAAATCGTATCACCTTTTGGCAAGTATGTAATATAATTGCCTTTAATTTTACACTTGCATATATAGCAAATTCGATCTTCTTTTTTATTGTGTGCCATTTGTATTATTTCATCTGTTTCAATTCCATTCCATAATTATTTATACCTGCCTTTATATTTACACCTTTTTTCTTAATTAATCTATTTGCTTTAAATTTAGAGTAATCAACGTAATGATGTATTCTATTAAATCTCCAAACTATTTTTGAAACGTCAGGATGAACATTAACTTGCATTTGTGATTTCGGCAACGTACCTTCTTTGTCATAAAATTCTTTACTATTTCCACCTCTTAATACTTGTGTAGTTGTTTTAAGTTGCATAAAAGCATTGAATTGCACAGTACAATATCCGTCTTTTAACATATCTAAACTTAATATAGTGTCCTCATTATATCGTCCTCGCCACCTATACGGTGCATCGTTCTTAATTAGGTTACAACTATAGATTCTTGTGTTACAAATAAAAGGTGGCAATTTAGCTTTTCGTGGTACAAACATATAATAATTTGGCCCTGCCATAGTGATATTTGTATATCGGTCACAGAAGTCTTCCATTGCTCTAAATATAGATCCTGAAGAAACAGGAATTTGTAAATTATTATTCATACGTAAAAACCTCTCGATATTATCGTCCATCACCCAATGTCTTTCATAACCTAATTGCGTTGAGTGTTCCCATATAAAATTTCTAGCTGCTCCTGGTCCTTTAGATTTTGTATCACCTAGACTGTCACAAGTATCATACTCATCTTGATATTTTTTATCTAAAATAATTATCTTTTTTTTATCAATTACTTTTGCATATTCTTTATATTCTTGTTTTTCTATAACAATAGAATAAGGCACTTTCATATATTCTAGTGCTTTACTTGTTAGCCGAGTATCAGCACGACCTTTAGAAACAATATATAATGGATATTTAGGAATCATAACGTTTATCAAACTGCTTTACATTCTCAGACTTAGGGTGCCAAATACTTTTAGTCTTATCTGTTATTTTTTGATTTATAATTTTAGAAAATTCTTCGACATCTTCATCATTATTAAATGAAACAATAATCTGACGATGAGGTGTTAAATCTGCATTATTGAATTCAGGCATACCTTCCCATTCTTTGTCAGGATTGATTTTATCAATGTTTAAGCCTAAGTCAATATGCCTAAAACCCCAATCAACAAGTTCATCAATATCAAATTCATTTGCAAGCATATCCATATCAAACTCACCGCCTGACTTATTTAATCGTATATTTAATTCTCGTTCTTGTTCTTTTGATAAATCTAAAATAACACAATCAACATCTTTATATTTTAATTCTTTACAAACTTTTAATCGTTGATGTCCACCTATTACTGTCATATCTTTATTTACAATAATGGGATCGACTAAATCAAACTTTTCTATTGAAATTTTTAAATCATTATACTGCTTTGTTGTAATCTGTCTTGGGTTGTAAGTGGCAGGTTTTAACTTACTTATTTTTATTAATTCTATTTTCATATTGTTTTTTAAATTCAATTAATGCATATACTTGATTACATACATTTTCCAAATGTTGTATTCTGCAAAACATATTAAACATACTATCCGATTCTGCTTTTATGTGACAGCTTCTACAGACACCGATTAGGTTTTCAATGAAATCCTTTTCTTTTTTATTGCCAAATTTAGATTGTCTTTCAATATGATGAACGTCTACAGCTTTAGCTCCACACATTTCGCAAGGAATAAAATCTTGTTCAGCATAATCAAAAAAGTTCATATATACTTTAGTATGTGTTTTCAATCTTCTATATTTTTATGTTTTGGTTTTCTGTTATATTTCTTTTTGTTTTTATGTACATAATGAATCAGCTTATTCCAAAACGGATCTCTTTTTTTAACGTCCTTGACCTCGATATTTTTTATCAGGTTTTTTAGTTTTGGCATGGATTCCTTTTCTTTTTTTATTTTTCTTTTTTCTATGTATAAATACAACTCTTTTCATTATTATACTTTACAACTATTTTTATAAACTTGTTTTAATTTTCCTAATGTTTCTTGTACGCAACTTGAACATCTTGACGGTCGTTTATTAGCTTTAAATACTTTATTATATAACTTGATTAATACAGCCTGGTCTGTTCCTCTAATTACATCACCTCTTAATCTTGATATTACTTCTTCATATATTTTTATTTCATCTTGTGTAAACTGTCTACTGTATGGATATAGCTTGTTTAAAGCATCTTTGCGTTCCTTACAACCACAATCATCACCTAAGACAGCTTTAGCCACCTTGTCAATTCCTGTTGCTTTTAAAACCTTTTCTATGCTGTCGCCCAATCCTTTACTTTTATTGCTCATTTATTAAATAATTTTTAACATTTCTAATTGCTTTATACAATGTTGCTCTTGAGATTTTAGTTTCTTTTTCCATTTGATTAAGACTAAAGCCTTCACGATAATAGATTCTGAATATCTCTGCGTCAAACCAATATAGATCTTTTAGCTTTTCTTCAACCCATTCTAAGCGTTCTTCTATTAGTTTTTTTTCTGCTGTATTATCTTTAGTGTCATCAGGCGATACTGCTTCTATGATTCCTGTAACGTGATATTCATAATACTTTTTATACTTATAATAGTATCTACTTGTTTTGCTGTGATACTGATTTAACATAACTCTAACGACATAAAATGTCATTTGCCTTTTTTCTATTATCTCTTTTATCCTGTCCTGGTCACACTTGTATAACTCCTCAATTACAAAACTTAATAAATCTTGACCTTTGCCATTAGTGATATTATATGAAACGTCTTTGAGTTTATCATAATTTTTTATCAAGTAATTGTTCAACATATTTTTTGAATCGAGGGCACTTTATTCTGTTTTAATAAGTTATATTCTATGTCACTAATTCTGCTTGTATCTATTTCACCGATGTTACCAAATCTAGTGTGTAGTTTTTTATAAATATAATTTAATATCTTTTCGTTTTTTTTCAAATCTCTTAAAATAAATGATAGTGTTGCACCGCTTGTAAACAAAATTATGAACAAGTAATTGTTGGTATCTGTATAATTCCAATAAAATCTTTCGTTTCTACTATTGAAAAATGTTCTTTTAGGTTTCATTTATCAAAAGGATAAATTTTATTTTTAAACTTATACATTGTTTCCATATGAAAATCAGACGCTTCTTCTGCTTCGTATGCTAGTTCAGTATAGTTTTCTAAAACATAATTCGCAAAATACTCTAACCATTCATAATGCTCGTCTTTATTTGTTGTATAGTGTTTTCTTTTCATTTTATATATCCACCCATATATGTTTCTATTACACTAATTGTATTATCTAAATCATAACATATTTCAGATATATAATCTCTTTTATTAAGTTGTTCATTCCAATACCATTGATCTTCTGTGGGTTTGTTATATCCAACTTTTAATTCTATTGCAAGTCCATGCCAATACTCATCTGATTCATATTTTTTTATAGGTTCATATATAAATAAATCGGGTACACCTCTTTTCAATCCTGTTGCTTTTGCCCTATTTCTCTGACTGTGATATTTCTGATATTGTCCATTCATACTTGCACAGTAAAGATAACCTTGCAAGTCTAAGTATTTACATACTGCTTTTTGTAATTGATGTTCTTTCATTAATCATATTTTAAATACATTGAATCAAGCTCTGATCCTATTTCCATTATTTCTAATTGTAAAGAATCTATTAGTATTGATTGAGAATTGTCCTCAACATTTTTAATAGCATAATTAAATTCTTTGATTGTATTGTTGGTATATATTAAAATTGATAATGTAATTAGCCAACAAATTATAACTGAGATATTTCTTTTCATATTAAAAAATTACTATCATTGAATCGTGCATCCCGCACTTATTATCTACATATTCACCTTTTGAATTATAACCGCTAAATTTTAATCTTCTTTTTATGAATCTAATTTCTTTTTTATTAGGCAATATATAATCGTGGAAGATCTTAGTGCTTGTTGAAACAGGCAAAAGCATTACACATAATTTTCCCTTTTTAGATTCTTCGATTGCTTTCATTATAAAAGCTTCTTTTAATTTTCTGGAATAAGGGGGATTGATAAAATTGCTAAAACCCCATTCAATATCTAAACCATTCCAAGACATGTCGTGTTGATATGGACAGGGATCAAAATTAAAATTAAATTCTTTATTCAATTTATCATAAAAATCTTTCGGAGTTTTCCAATCGTCTTTATGTTCTAAGTTTCTATTTTTCATTTCTTTTTTCTAAAGGTTGTTCCTGCTGTTGGTGAGTAAATACTTTCAAAACCAAGTTCTTTTAAGTGATTCATATATTCTTGTTTACCTGTACTATCTAATTTCTTATATGCATATTGATCCCAATAGTCAAGGTGTTTATTCTTTTGGTTTTTATTAAAGCCATTTGATGACCACCTCTTTAGCCTTAGGTTTATATCAAAGGTAGTTTGCATTTCGGCACGAAATTTGCTACCTGATTTATTCTTTTCTGTCCAATATAAGAAGAAGTCATTTTTATCTTCATCACTTATACCTTCTATTGCGTGAATGGATTTTTTAAAATCCTCTAATCTTTTATTTATACTATTACTTTTATTTACTTTACTTATACTTATACTAGCATTGCTATCGCTATGCGAACGCATTGCAGACGCATTATTCCAACGCTTAGAAGCACTATCTTTAGCCTTACTAGATTTAGTATTGATTTCTTTTATGTGACTATTTAAACGCTTAGAATAAAAACACTTGTCTTCAATTATAAATAAATCAAAATCTTCAATCACTTGTTTTAGTTTAACAGAATCACATTGCAAACCAAAAGCAAGAGTATCATAATCTTCAATACATAATTTATTTTCTTCAGTAAACAACAATTCTAATAATGACCAGAATATACCATAACCTTCATATCCGAGCTTTGCTCTCAGCTTTATTATTCTAATATCATTTCTAGCATTTGAATCGTGATTGAAATAAGTTTTTTTCATAATGTTTAAATATATAAAAAAACCCCCTACTTTTAAATAGAGGGATTTAATTAATTAAAATGGTGCTTTATCGTCAGTGAATTCCAAGCTTTTAGTGGACTGCTTGTCATAAACCCAATCCAACATATTCTCAGAGAATGTCTGTACTTCAGATAAATCTATTTTATCATTGCACACTAATTCTACTGAACATTTTAGTATTGCTAATTTAGAGATCCGTCTGTCTTTAGCATCAAAGATTTGTGCCTTTTCTTCTTTAGAATAAAACCTATCATCATTTGCAGGAGCTTTAAAGCTATTAGAAAACCCCTCACGTTTGATTTTGATAGTACCTCTTTCAGTAATCTCATAAGTTATTTCTTGACCTACTTCTACATAAGCATTGTCTTTCTGTTTAAAGATAGCACCCTTGTCGCCATTATCTAATTCCAATTCAAAGACAAACAATGTTTTGCCGTCATTAGTTCTGAAGTCTGGTTTCTTATCTATGTTTGTTATTGTACCTTTTTTCATATTTATTTATTATTAATTAAAAATTCTGTTAATTTAAATCCGAGTATATTACACAATTTATCGGCTTCACTTATTTTAAGTGTTCCAGGATCGCTTAATTTACTTAGCATTGTCGGATATGACATATTCATATATTCAGATAATTCTTTTTTTGTTATCTGATTCTTGAACATTGCGTAGCTTATTACTTCTTTTCGTTTCTCATTCATTATTAATTATTTAAAAATTATTCTACAATAATAATAAATCTTTTTTAATATATAATAAAAATAATTTAATAGTTGTTAACATTTAGATTGTTAATAAGTAACCAAAGAAAAGTTTAGTTTGTATTAAAATAATTTTATATATTTGTTCTAACAAACAATTAAAACTATGACAGAATTATATTTAGAACCAGGTGAAAAAGTAACAGTAGAGTTTTCACTTATTGAATCAAAGGTGAATACAGAGAATCGTGTTAAGCATTATACAGACAAATTAAATAGTTCTGATAATACTGAAGATGTAAAAAGATACACCGAATCCTTAAAGATTCAAAAAGATAAATTAAAATCAATTACTAACTTATTAGATAAATTATTATGAGAGTAGTTCAATTAGATACAGTTGATTTATCAACTAAACAAGGTCGTGTAAAATGGCTAGAATATAAACAGAGTAAAGATTGGAAATTAATAACCGACTGCATGGGAACAGAAGCAGTCTTTGAAAAAATAGAAAATGAATAAAGAATATATAATAAAAGGAAAAGGTTTTTTTAATGCAAGAGTTGATGATCCTATATTAACAGGTGTTGAAATAACTGATATAGTTAGCGGTTATGGTGAAATAAAATTTACAGGCACAGAAGAACAATTAGAATCTTTTGTTTTAAAACTATATGACAATGAAGCAACCTTTAAAGTAATAGATTATTTTGAGAAAGATTCAGAAGAACACAACCACTATAGATATGGTTGGAATAACTTACTATTAAAAAAATAAAATTATGAAAGCAAAAGTACGACAATTAATAAGCAATTCAAGTGGCAGCCCTATCGCAAACCACTTTGAAATATGGACAGACAAAGGATATTATTTTCAATCATATCAAAGTATTATATTTTTTCAATGTAATAAAACAGGCAAAAAGTATTTAGATAAGCATGATTGGAATTATTCAACTACAACGGGCAAATATAGAAATCAAATACTTGGAGAAAACATATCAGAAACAAGAAAGAAAATTAAAGAAGGAAAATATAAATTAAAAGATCTAAACAAATGAAAGAAATGAAATGGATGCACCTGCACGATATTAATACTTTTTCGTGTTCAGATAACGAAATTTATTTATCAGGCAAAGATGAAAATGGTGATGATGCAACACTTGTGTTATCTGCCTTTGAATTTTTATCTTGGATTGATAAACAAGCAATAAAACATATTAAAGAACAAACCATTAAACATATTAAACAATTATGAAAAAATTTAGCTTTAAAATAGGCACACAAAAAGAAGTGCTGTATACATACCTATCAAGAGGAAAAACAATTACGACTAAAGAAGCGATTATAAAACTTGGTATTGCAGACGTACAAGGCGTTATAAGAGACTTAAAGTGTGAAGGTGTAGAAATACACTCAGAAGATATTAAAGTGCCTACAAGATATATTAAAAGTGACGGTTCTGTTAAAATGGCAACAGTCAGAGAATACGCTTTAGAGGGATTGCCTGATTATGGTTCTGCTGAAGACTATGCTATTTGGAATAATCATTAAGTATCTAAATATCCGTAAGGACATATCATATCATAAAAATCAGCATCAATTTCTTTAATCTTTTTCTCTATTATTTTCAACTCTCTTTTTGTTTTTTTACCATAATCATTTTTAGCACCTGTGTCTTTATCAGCAACAATCATTGCCATACGGTGCAATAGCTTATCAATCCTAGATCTAATGCTTTTATTTGTTTTATATCTCGATAGTGTTTTCATAATTGCATCAATAAATTTATAGCTAATTTTCCATTATTCAAAATCACCCCACAACCAACCGCAGGTTTCTTTCCATACTTAGCGTATGCCATTGCATAGCTTTCGTGGTCAATACCACAACCCACTTGCATACCAAATACTCTAAAATTTTGTCCGACATAATGTTCGCAATATGCTTGTGTATGTAAATGTCCTTGTACTGTATTCATCATATCTGCTCTGCATTTAGCTCTTGCAGTACCACCCTCACCGTGCAAGTATTGTACGCCGTCTTTCTCATAACGTTCAACAAAGTTCCAACCAGGCACTTCTAATACTTCTTTGTAGCTTTTTATCCACTTACTAGGAATAGCTGATGTCTGAGCTTTACGCATAACCATACGATCGTGGTTGCCAATAATAACAGTTGCTTTAGGAAATGCTTTGCTCCACCTAGCAATTCTTTGTATTGACAATTCTAACTCATCAGCACCACCCATTCCGTCAGCGTTTGTTTCGTGGTATGAGCTAAAATGATTATCAATTACGTCACCAATAAAGACAACTTCAGTACAATCAAATTCATCATATTTAGATATGCAAAAATTTAGATATTCAGTTAGACAAAATGGTTCGTGAAGATCACCAATAACAAGAACGTTATTTAAACCATTGCCTTCAGATTGGCGTATATCGTGTATTAAGTCATGCTCTGACTTTGTTAATCTAAGGCGATATTCTTTTAATTGTTTTATTTCTTTTTAAACTTTTCAAACGACCTGCCACCGAAGTATGCACCTATCACCGTTATTAAAACAAGTTGTAACAAATCAATCCAATTATCTTTGACTTGAAAATCAATTAAACCACCTTCAATAAAGATTAAGAGTATTGTTGAGATTACTAAAAAAGCAAGTGTCAAAGGTCTGATGTTAGCAGGTAGCCACCCTGCTTTTGCATCAGATTCCCAACGTCTAGTAATCTGTTCTTCAGCATTTGCTTTAGCATCTAAAATCATTTGTTTAAATTTAATCTTTAATACCTTGCGTTCTTCATCTGTCGTCACAACATTATCAACAAGCTTATTAACATCAAGACTAAGATTGCCGAATAAGTTTTTTAAAAAATTCATACGCTATTATAATTTGTTAAAGTTCTGTATTTTGTTTTATTGTTTTCATCTTTATATGCCACTAATACCTGTCGTCTATTATCAACAATCTTATAACTTATATGCACCCAATCAGGATAATCAGGATCTAAGTATTCTGTTGCATCACCAAATTCTAAGATGCACTGGTCAAAGTCTAAATCTAAATCTCTAAGAGTTTCATATATTTTTATATTGTCCATTCTACCACGTTTAATAAATTGACAGTCTATTGCTTCATATCTGCAATGCTGAGAATTACTGCTCGATCCTATTCTTTCAGAAAGCTCAGGTGACCTATAGCCGCTAGTGATCCTTATAGAACCAACGCTATCACGTATTGGCTGTAAAAGTTCAGCGGCTAATATGGTCAGTTTCATTATACCCTCTTTCGTGGGTTCGTTATCTATTCCCAACCTTAAAGCTGTATCGCTTTTAGTCAGTTCTTTTAATGTAAAGTTCTTAGATAAATACATTATTCAAATTTTTCTAAATAGATATTGTCTATTGCCTTTTGTATTTCTTTTCTAGTTGCTTCAATCTGCATCATTATATTAGCTTCAAATCTAATCACTTCATCACCTTCATCAAATATAATAACTGTAGGCACAGACTTAATTTTATGTTCATCTTTTAATTCAGGCTCGTTGCAAATAATAACGCTATCAATTTCGCAGTCTTTTAAAACTGTAATGTCAAAATTGTTATCTGAGTTCCAACTACTATTAAATTGAATTACTGCCACTTGACAAAAACAAGCACCATAACAAAAGAAGAACAAAGCTATAATGAACAGGAATAAATAACTTGTTTTCATTTCTTATTATTTAAGTTTGTAAAGTCTTTCATCAATCGTGTTTAGCTTATCCTCAATAGCGTCCAGCTTCTTGCTGTTGCCCATTATAGTACTACGTACCAATTCATCTTTGAGTTCGTACTCAGTCGCAGACACCCAATTCCCCTTTTCTAAAGCTTTTCTGTTATCATCAATATCAGCTTTCAAAGTGAAGTAAGTTCCACAAATAGAAATAACCAAAGTTATTAATAAGCCTATAGATTTTAAATCTAAAGTAAATTGTGACTTTTCGTTTAGTTTCATTTGTTACATCCTTTTTTAATGTCCGCAATTCCTTGACTTACAATTAAGGCAATACCAATCCAAATAAGGTTTGACATTTCGCCTTCAGTTATTCCGATTGTACTTGAGCAGGTTATGAAAATAAACATTGCAGAAGTATACCAGAATTTTTTCGAACCTAAAGCGTCCGAAAGTGCATTAAATACTTTTTTTAAAGTTTCCATATATTATATTGTTTTATATTATTATTAAATTAATTCCTAAATTGATTGTATAATTTTCTCTATCAAAATATCTTAGATACTCTAATTGAGAATATAACGATAAACGTTTGGTTAATTTATAATTTGTTGTCAAACCAAAATCGTAGTCGTTTGTTTCTGATCCGTGTTCAGTAAGCTTATGGCTAACAAAGAAATAGTTGCCGTAAGCTAAGATGAAGAAGTTATCTCTATGTATATAATAAGACAATCCTAAAACGCCTGATAAGGTGTACTGATTCCCAAGCTCTGATAATTTATCTCTATTATATTGAGCAGGGATAGTTGTGTAATACTGTTGAAATTGAGCTGTGTTCTGAGCAACTACATTTCCGTCTAATAACCAACGATAAAAAGATTGTTCTAATCTGTCTAAATGATTATTATTATTTTCATCTATAAAATAAAATTCACTAATATATCCAAGTGCTGTCGCAGTTTCTTCAAAATCATTATAATTTGGGAAATCGTTTTTAAAGGGATTTAGGTTGTAAATGGGATGATACCTCATAACACTACCAATCGTTGCTCTAAAGCCTTTTAAATCACGTTTAAAGCGTATGTCTAAAGATTTATATTGTAAATCAATATATCCATTATTAGATGATTCTATTTTTGTGCTTGTGTGTTCGCCAATATATCTAAACCAGATTGTGTGATTTTCGTACTCCCTGCTAAACTGTTTTATCTTTTCATATTGTAATAAGTATTCAAACCTATCAACAGGAGATCTATTTATACTTGCATTTTTTTCTGTTCCGTCATAATAAAACTTCGGTTTCTTTTCGTATTTAAAACGACTGATTTTTTTTAGTCCTATAAAAAACCGATAATTAGATTCATCAGTGTTTGTAGTTTCTATTAGTTCACCATTATTATATGTATATGTTTCTATTGGTTGTATTGTAGAATTTATTGAACCACCCGCATAGATAGTAGAATACTTATAGAATTGTCCAAAAGAGAACAGCGGTATTAATATAAGTAAAAGCCGTATCATTATAATACTTTAGTATAACAATAAGTCATATAAACATCACAAGACCAACCACCATTAAAAGCACCACTAGACCACATCTCAAAAGGATGATTTATAATAGATGCAGCATTAACTCCTTTTGCTTGAGGTACACCCCCGCTAAAAACAAAAGCATTAGATGTTGTAATAGTTCCCATAAATCTACTTGCAAAATCCCAGTATAACGCCACCTGTGAACTGTCATAACCTAATAACAAATTGTAATTAGAACTTTCTGTTGCAGACGCATAAGTAGTTAAAATAGTAACGCTAATCGGTGTCACCATATAACCACTTAAAGCTCCAACCAATACCTTAGGTGTAGCATCTAAAGCTTTAACCTCTGTGTTATTCAAAGAAAATTTATCTGTTTGAATAACAAATTTTGAATCTATTTTCTTAGATGTTCCCGCTGCCGATCCTGTTGTGTCGTTTACATCAACAACCATATACAGATCGCCACTACCTGTCTGTTGCTCTAGTGCTGTCTTGTCTGTTAGTCTTTGTCCTGCCATTAGTTAATCTTTTAATATAATTTTTTAGCTTCTTAAAATTTTCCAAACTACTCGGATATGTCCTTCGTTCTTTAACAACCATAAATAGTAATGTTTGTACCTTGTAAAAAGTTTTTTGTTCTACTGCTTCTCGGTACGTTAACATCTAAGTTCAATCCTGCATAGTAGTTTTTTGTCGTTGGTGTTAAATCAGCTCCCGTATTGCTAGTGTATTCTGTAAATGAGCTTGTATTGTTTTGTAAATAATCAATCATACGCTGTCTGTAAAATTCAGATGCATCATTAGCTCTGTCCATTAAAGGCTTTATGTCGTCATAACTAGCACTTGAAGATTGATCTGTTGCACCCATTATAACAACTGCATTATTTACAAATCTTAATCTTAGGAATGGTGCAAGTTCAGAGAATGCTGCCTGTACTAAACAGGGTTGTATGTATGTTTCAACTAAGGTTTTATAAGCACCTGCTAAAGAACCTGCCTGTATATCTGATTTTAATTTAGCGTCTAAGTCTGTTCCTAAGACAGGAAGTATAAACATATCTTGTGCCAATAGTATGTAAGGCATAATGATATTGTCATCTACAGAACCGCCCAGAGCTGTGTCCTTTTTTATTCTTGTACTGCTAATATATAGTGTATGTTGTATTGCCATAATTTAATTTTATTTTACTCCTGGATAGTGACCATGATTCGGCATATTCTCAGGTGCTATTACTGCATCTTTTATTCCTCTTGGTGTTGGTTTGTATCTCTTGGGAATCTCTCTTACTTTATCATAATCATAATCTAAGCTCTGACCGTCTATTTTTTCTGTTCCCTCTTTTAATCTATATAGTATTACTTTCCAAGCGTGTCTGCAATAAACACCGCCCTTGTATTTAAAGAGGTCATAAGCTTTTCCTTTATGTCCAAACCCTTTGTTAACGCCCTCACTACTCGCTACATCAATATCTTCAATTCTATAAACAAAACCTGCACTCGCTAAGGTCATCATATTTCTGCAAAACTTCCTGCTTGTGTTACCTTTTTTATTTGGTTTCCTGCTCTTTTTAATATACTTAAATCGTACTCGATAATATGATTTATCTAAATAACTAAACCCGTCTTCTCTGCTTCTTATTTCATCTGCAAAATTTTCTTTGTCTAGTTTCTTAATTAAGCTGTCTGCCCAATCTTCATAATCTTCAATAGCACCCTCATCTTGTTCATCAACCAATTCCCAAACTTCAGTGTCAATTTTTTTGCCTTTTAAATTGTTAAATACAATGTCTAATTCATCATCAGACATATCTACTTTTCCTTTACTTTTTTTTTTATTTATTTCTTCTGCAAGTTTTTCAACTGCTGAAGATGTATCACTAAAGAATCCTTTTGCAACAGCAGGTGGCAACTGCAAGAATTGAATTAAAAATACTGTTGCTTGTTCTTTTGTTAGTATGCCTTCACCTACTTTTGCAATAATATCAATAGCACTACTAATTTGAGCGCCATTATATGATGCTTCATTTTCTAAAGGTTCTTCCATAGCAGGATCTATTTGTTCTGTTTCTTCTTCTGTTTCTTCTTCTACTGTTTCAGGTGCATCTACTTCAGGTGCAATATCTTCTTTTGTAACACCTTCTTTTTCTTGGTCTTCTTCTGATTGTGTTTTAGTAACTTCTAAATCAATGAAATCAGCGGGTTTAAGCGATTCAAAATATAAGTCAAGGTTTATATCATTAACTGAAAATACTTTCTCTAAACCTTTTAAAAGGATGTTCTGAAACGGTACAACGACAGTATTATTAAACAAGCTAAAAGCATCACGTAATTCATCTGCATTATTTCCAAGTCCACCACCCTCAGCACGTATTCCAAACAATATCGGTGACGTCACTCTGTGTCCTGCCAAGATTTGATTTACTGCCTGTTTGCTCATGCCTTCCCAAGCTGACTGAGCATCATTCATTTGTATAGGTTCTATAATTGGTGCTGTCTCTTTTCCGTCATTAAATGTCAGCAGTATTTTTCCCGCGTTCCCACTGCCTGAAAATTTTTGATTTAATTGTCTTTCAATAGTACGTCTTTCTTCTTCTGTCGGTACGCCATTGCTGAATCCAACGTGCATACTCGGTGTCATTCCACTTGTGATATTAGATAAATGAAACTGAGCAATCTCTAATTCCATTTGAATCCAATCCGTAGCTGCAACATAATCAGGAGCAAAGCCATAAAATAAAGCAGGATTCTTGTCTCTAATCATTAAGATTTGAGATGCATTAGTTCTGTCGTCTGTATTAAAAGATGAATATGGTCTTGGTCTGTATTCAGCTTTCTTGTGTTTTGACCAATCTGCTGAGTAATAATAAGTGTCTATTTCACCGTCAACCATTTTACCTGAACGGATATACTGTGCAGGTATGTGTTTCATCTTAGCAATCCTGCTCCTATCTCTTGACCATATTACATTTACATAACACCCACCGAATAGCTTTAAATCCATTGCAAGGTCTTTTAATACATCATCATCAGAATTATGTAAAAGCTCTGTTAAACGTAAATATGATTCTTTAGTGTCTGTTGATTCGTCTACATTTGTAGCTGCCAAACCCTCACCGTAAATCATTGCTCCTATTGACTTAACTAAAGCACCATTGATAGCACTTCCTAAGAATAGGTCTAGTAAATAGTTTGGATATAAATTATCTTCACCGAAGCCAATCCAATCTTGTTTAGGATCTTCTACTAAATGAGGGATGTTATAATGTGATAATTTTATTAAATCTAAATTCATAATTAAAATGTTATATAAACTGATTCTGTGTCTGAATCATTTGTTGTGTATTCTGTATAATCAACAGGAGCGACTGCTGAGGTTGCACTTAGGTTTGCCAATCCTGTATATATTGTTTTAATTGCGTTGTCGGGATCAAGATTTGTATTGTTATTATTTTGATATATTGTAACATCATAAAACCCAAGTGGATAATCAGTTGAACCCAAAAACACAACGCCACTTTCAAGATTTTCTCCCCCTGAAGAAGTTATCACAAATATCGTCATTTGAGTATACCTATCTTTATTAGTATAACTAGTAGTTACTCTAAAGGTTTTTGTTTTTCCTGTAAGCTGACTTTTGACACTAACTAAAACTGCATAATCTGTGCTTGTCATTTCATCATACAAATTAAGATAAACGTGATTTGTTGTAGTGCTGTTTGACCTACTCAGTTGTATCATCCTTTTTTTGCTTTTTAGGTTTAGGTTTTTCTTCTACGAATAAAGAATTTCTAACGCTTTCGTTAAGTCCTGCAATTTGCTTTTGTGATAGTTCGTCTAAAGGCATTCTGATAGTGTCAACACTTCTGCCTTCCCATTCTTTTTTTAATTTCCAAGTCATAGTCTTTTTATTATAAATATAAATATACAATTTCTGTTTTTAAGTGTACAAAAAAAGGGGGCAAAAACCCCCTCTTTTATCTGTTTTGAGTAACGATTAAGTTCCTAGTGTAATAGTCAAATCAGCTACATCAGATAACCCGTCAAACGGATAACCTGTTTCAGCTGGACCAGAAGTAGCTTTTAGCTGAATTAAAGCGTTCTTTTCTTCAGCTGCCCACTCAATAGTGTATCCTGTTAAATCACCTTTTGCTGCTCCCGTTATAACTGTACCACCTGTTACGTGACAACCATTGTTAAATCCTAATAGAAACACATTATCTAAAGCATCTTGTACAAAGATTTGTGACCTGCTATAAGCAATAAGCCTAAGCTCATTTGTCATATCGTGGTCAATCTTTTGTAGTGTTGCTGATAGTGTCTGAGTAAAAAATGTTGTTCCGTTAGCGTTATCAGAATTTACATTAACTGTCATGCTAGATAAATTCGGAATTAAATCATATTTAAACACTATAGTTTTAGCTGCTGTTTGTGCTGACCAAGTAGCAAAACTTGCTGCAGTCATTTCCGTAGTACTAATAGTAGCCACCTCCTCAATGTTAGAGTTATATGCTTGACAGATATAGATAGCTTTTAAACCACCTATAGCATCTTTGCAATCTATTAATCGTCCTCTTGTAATATCACAAGCCATTTTATTTAATTTTTAAAAGTTAATAAAAGGCAGGTATATTTCAACCTGCCATTTTAAAGTGTCTATTATGACCAAACTGTTGAACCGTAAACTCCGTCAGTCGCTACAGCAGTTTGTACTCCGACTGCAAAATTCATTGTAACTCTAACATTGTCTGATCCGTCATATTCGTATGTTGGTATCAATCTCGCTTCAGTCCAATCTGTTGCAAGGTTAGTTCCAAATACTAAGTTCTCAGGATAAGTGAAAACGATAACATCGTTGAACATGCCCGGGCATCTGTAAATTGGATAACCGAAGTAAGTAATATTATCTGCGTTGTTGTCAAATCCAAACCCAGATGTTTGACCACCATTTGTTCCTGCTGCAGCTAAAGCTTGAATATAAAAACCGTAAGTCTTATTATTCATATAAAAACCTGCACCTGGCTTAGTAAGTATTCCAGAAATATCAGAAGCTGCTGCATTATATACAGAAGCCATATCAGTAAGGATATCTCCTGCTGCTAAAGCATCTGCAAAGTCAACTTCAGTAAAGTCTTTTAATGCACTAGCGTCTGCACCTGTTTCATCTTGTGTTCCGTCATCAGACAAAAACCCTGTTCCGAAAGGTGATGAACCTTGCCAGATTCCTATTTCTAATTGAGCTGCTGCTTTTCCTGCAACCACTTGTAATAAGAAATCAGAAAAATCATTTGGTAAATTTCCGTTTCTGTCCATTCCTTGCCCCATCCACGTTGGGAATACTGTACCTCTGCAGATTTCTTCATTTACTTTTAAATCAGTAAGCGTTAAAACTTGCTCTGTAGTTGATACGCTGTTCTCACTTGAGAAAGCACAAGCAGAAGCAACAATAGGATTGCTTGAAGCAATGTTATTGATAACTGCACTTTTTGTTAGACCGTCCATTGTTCTAACATAACCTTTAGCAACTGTGTCAGGACTTCTCAAGGCAGCAGTCACATAAGGCATAGCGTGTACACCTGCATAAGTATCACCTGTGATAGTTATGTCAAATTCACGCTTTTTTGATAATTGAATTTTATTTGCCATTTTCTTAAATTTATTTATTGTTAATGTAATATGCTGTCCTCTCATTTGGTGACAGTTTCTTTAAATCAATAGTTGAGTTAAAATTAGAACCCTCAGGATTGTAATTGATGCCTTCACTTGCAGGTTCGCCACTTAGTTCAACTATTTTACTTTTTAGATCTTCCATTTGTGTCATAAGCTCACTTATAATCTCAGCAGACATCTCTGTTTTATCTTCTTCTTTTTTTGACAGTTCTTCAGTATCTTCTTCAGCTTTTTCACCAAATACTGCTTTTTCTAATTCAGCAACTCTGTCTTTGATTTCTTCAAATGTCTTTGCCCAATCAGTATCTTCTGCATCAGCTAATTCTTCTTTTACTTCTTCAGTAGTTTCTTCTGATAATTCTTCTTCAGCAGACGCTTCTTCTTTTGGTTCTTCAACATCTTCAGCTTCCTTTTCTTCGCCTAAGTCTAAAATTTCAGATGAATCACCGACTGTTAATTTGTTTCCATTTTCCATTGTGTAGTTTCCCGCTTCTAATGGTTCAGCTTCACCGTCGTCACCAATAGCAAATACTTTAGATCCAATCATAAATTGATCATCTTCTGTAGCAAGTACACGACCGTCATCTAATTTCATTTCAGCATACATTTTGACGCTGTAAGTTTTTGGTTCATTTTTCATTTTTAAAAGATTTAAAATTTTTTCTAGTGTTCCCATAACATATATAAATATAAAAGGTTAATTGTTGTTTATTTCTTTGAGTATCTAACAGTTCTGTTTTTGATTGCTGCACATACTTTTGCTGCCGTTTCTTTATTGCCGTATTCTTTCATCATATCACGAATACATTGCTCCCATGGATATTTAGCCAGAGCTTGTTTTTTTACAAAAGACACATATTCTAAAGCTTTGTATTTACGCTTGTATTTACGTTTGCCTGTCTTAGTATATTGTTCTTCTTTCATTGTAGCTGAAGCATGGTCAACGCAAGGCATATATAATTTAACTCCGTCAACTGTATGGACGTGACTGCCTTTACAACCTTTAAACATTTCAGCATATAAATCAGCTTCTTCTTTTGTTCTAAATAAAGGCTCACCGTCTAAAGCACCTACAGGATTTAATTCATTTTGTAAAATGA
>VTLG01005271.1_pt1 | contig 28702 bp, 39 predicted proteins | sample 4694571 | NCBI WGS metagenome assembly VTLG01 (sample SAMN12604809, study PRJNA352737) | marine metagenome | biome: ENVO:00000447; feature: ENVO:00000209|ENVO:00000569|ENVO:01000036; material: ENVO:00002151; isolation source: viral sequences binned using virsorter ...
AACCCAATCCCAGATATGCCTTTATTTCGCCAACATTCAAACAAGGCAAAAGTACGGCATGGGATTATATTAAAAATTACAGCAGAAATATCCCTTATATAAAATTTAACGAATCAGAACTGAGATGTGATTTTCCTAATGGCTCAAGAATTACTATCTTGGGGGCTGAGAATGACCAGGCATTAAGAGGTATTTTTTTAGATGGATGTGTCTTTGATGAAACGCAGAATATTAGCCCAGTCCTTTTTCCAGAAGTAATTAGACCAGCTTTAGCTGACCGAAAAGGTTGGTGTATTTTTATCGGTACACCCAAAGGCCAAAACTATTTTTATCAGCTTCACAAACAAGCCCTAGAAGAAAAAGATTGGTACACCAATATTTTTAAAGCCTCCAAGACTAAGATATTAGACGAAGAAGAATTAAAGGCTGCTCAAGCGGTTATGTCTAAAGACTTATATGACCAAGAATTTGAATGTTCTTTTCAAGCCGCTATCACTGGTTCTTATTATGGTAAAATTATTGAAGGATTGGAAAAAGGAGGAAAGGTTTCTGAAGTACCTTATGACGATAATTTAAGGGTAGAGACTTGGTGGGATTTAGGATTGAAAGACTCTACAGCTATTTGGTTTGTCCAAAGGCATAGAGATGAATTAAGAGTTATAGATTATTATGAGAACTCAGGAGAAGGATTAGATTTCTATGCTGACATCCTAGATTCAAAACCTTATAAATATGATAGACATATAGCTCCACATGATATAAAAGTAAGGGAATTGGGAGCATTTGGAAAATCAAGGTTGGAATCTGCCTTAGAATTAGGTATATCCTTTGATGTAGCTCCTAAACTTTCAATTGAAGATGGAATAGAAATTGTGAGAAAGTCTTTAGCCACTTGCGTTTTTGACAAAAATAAATGTTATCAAGGAGTGGAAGCATTAAAGGCTTATCAAAAAAAGTGGGATGAAAAAAATCAGTGTTTTAAAAACAGGCCTACCCATAATTACGCTTCCCATCCGTCTGATGCTTTTAGAACTGGATGTACTTTCATTGGAGGAAAAGTAACCGATTGGAAAAAACCTGTTAAAGTTGATACAGCATACATAATATAATATGGAAAAAAAAATTCAAATATTAAGCGATCCCAAATTAAGAAGTATTCTTCAAAGCCAAATCAATAATGCTCTAGGTTATTTAGGGGGCATCCTTTCCGATCAAAGAGAACGATCTTTAGAATATTATCAAGGCGACAAATTAGGAAATGAAATGGCTGGAAGAAGCCAAGTCGTTAGTACCGATGTTGCTGATACTGTAGAAAGTTTATTACCCAACCTTCTTAGAATTTTTACTTCCTCTGATAAAGTCGTTAAATGCGAACCAGTTAAAGCTCAAGATGAACCTATTGCCGATCAAGCCACAGCATATTTAAACCATATCTTCTATAAAGAAAATGATGGTTTTAAATTACTTTATAATTTTTTCAAAGATGCTCTTATAGAAAAAAATGGAATCTTAAAAATCTTTTATGATGAAACTGAAGATGTAGAACATGAAACTTATAAAAACTTAACTGATGAAGAATATAAAGTTTTAATAGATAATCCTGAAGTAGAAGTTATTGAAGATGTAGAAAAAGAAGATGAACAAGCAGAAAAAGCTATTGAACAATTTGAGCAGCAAATGGAAGCTCAAGGAATGGATATGGAACTTCCAACACCTAAACTGCATGATTGTAAAATTAAAAGAACTTCTTCAAAAGGAAAAATAAAAGTAGAGTCTATTCCTCCTGAAGAATTTCTAATTGATAAAGCGGCTGTTAAAATTGAAGATGCTATTTATGTAGGTCATAGAGTTTTATTAACTAGAACACAACTAATTGAAATGGGTTATAACAAAGAAGAAGTTTATAATCTTCCGACCTCCGATTCTACTATTGTAAATATGGAAAAATTAGCAAGATTTAGAAATATAGAAACTTATCCTTACGATACTTCTAATGATCCTTCCACACAAGTTATTCAAATTTATGAAAATTATATTCGTTATGATTACGATGGTGATGGTATTGCTGAATTAAGAAAAGTAGTTTCAGTAGGATCAACAGCATATCAAATTTTAGAAAATGTTCCATGCGATCAAATCCCATTTGTATCTATTACTCCAATTCCAATGCCTCATAGATTTTATGGAAGATCAGTAGCTGAATTAGTAGAAGATATTCAGTTGATGAAATCCACAGTGATGAGACAACTGTTAGATAATATGTATCTAACAAATAATAACAGAGTTGCAATCATGGATGGTATGGTCAATATGGATGACTTATTAACGACTAGACCTGGTGGTGTGGTAAGAACAAAACAACCACCGAACCAAGTGATGCAGCCTTTACAAGCTCAACCGATTTCTCAACAAGCTTTCCCATTATTAGAATACTTAGATCAAATTAGAGAAGTAAGAACTGGGGTTACTAAATATAATCAAGGATTAGATTCTGAAAGTTTAAATAAAACAGCAACAGGAATTAGCACTATTATGAATCAAACGCAAATGCGTTCAGAATTAATTGCTAGAATTTTTGCTGAAACAGGAGTGAAAGATTTATTTAGAAAAATGTTTGCGTTATCTATTAAGTATCAAGACAAAGAAAAAATTATTCAGTTAAATGGAGAATACATTCCTGTTTTACCAACAGAATGGAAAGATCGTTTCAACGTAACTATTACCGTAGGTTTAGGAACAGGCACAAAAGAACAACAAGTGGTGATGTTAAATAATATTTTACAAAAACAATTACAGGCTTTTGAACTTCAAGGTCGTAGAGATTACCCAATGGTAACAATGAAAAATATTTATAACACTTTATCTAAAATTATTGAGAACGCAGGGCTACAAACAGTGGACAGTTACTTTATTGACCCTATTAAAGGAATGCAATTAACAACTCCTCCTCCTCCTCCTCCAGTTTCCCCTATTGAGAAAATAGAAATGGCTAGAATTGATGCGGAAAATAAGAGAAAAGTAGCAGATATAGAATTAAGATACAAAGAATTAGAACAAAAAACTCAAGATAGCCTACTAGACTTTGAAGCAAAGATAAAAGATATAGCCTTGAAGTATAATACACAATTAGATACAACGAAACTGAAAGCAGAAGCTGAATTGGACAGAGTTATCATAGCAAAAAGTTCAAAAAACCTTGAACAAGCTGAGAAAAGTGCTAATATGTTCACTAAGCGTTTTGAAAACACAAATGGACAGCAGGGATCAGGACAAACGAACCAAAGAATTGGGCAGAGCATCCCAAGCAAAACAAATATTAGAGAATGAACTTTTTAAAGAGTCGTTTCATGCTCTTAAAAAAATTTATTCTGAAGCTTTGCTAGAAAGAACGTCTGTGCATGAGAATGAGGCTAGAGAAAAGTTATGGATAGCCTATCAAGTGCTAGGAAAAGTAGAGCAACATTTTAAAGAAATTCTTGAAACTGGAAAACTAGCAGAAAAACAGTTAGCCGACTTCCAGAAATCTAAAGAAAAGTAATTCTAATCATCAAGGTTAGAATAAGCCAACCCAAATCAGGGAGCTTAACCAAAGGAGGACATTTATGTCTGAAGCAAATCCATTATTGTCTAATAGGACAATGCAAGGTGCAGCTAAAGCTGTTGAGGGGTTGTTAGATCAGGGAAAAATTAACACACCGATAACTAACGAACCTCAAGAGAAAAAAGCTGACAAAGTTGATACAAAGAAAAAAGAAGAAGTTAAACCTAAAGAAGAAAAAAAGGAAACGGCTTCTAAAAAATCTGAAGATCAACAACAATCCGAAACTCAAGTTGAGGAAACACCTCAAAAAGTTGAAGATCAAGTAGAAGCATCGGAAGCGGAAAACGCTGAAGAAACTCAAGAAACCAATCTACACCAGGTTACAGTGAATGGTGAAAAGATTGATGTTGACCTTGATGAACTAAAAGCAGGTTATCAAAAAGATGCCGACTACAGACGAAAGACAGAAGAACTTGCCATTGAAAGACGGCAACTATCTTCTGATAAAGATCGTCTGTTAAAAGAGTATTCAACTAAATTTGAACATTTGAATAATCTAACAGCGACTTTAAACGCTGAAGTCAATAGTGAAATCAATTCAAAAGAATTAGATAAACTATTTGATGAAGACCCAACTGAAGCTGCCAAACTTGAGAGAAAAATAAGGCGAAGAAAAGAAACAATCGCACAAGCTCAAAGAAAGCTAAGAACTCAACAAGATCAACAGTTTCAGGAAATTTTAAGGGAAGAACAAAAAAAGGTTGCGTTAAAGCATCCTGATTTTAGTGATCCTATTAAAGGAGCTACCTTAAAAACAAACCTAAGAAATTATTTGGTCGGTAGAGGTTTTAACGATCAGGAAGTTTCTAGTATCTACGATAGTAGAATGTTTGATGTGGTCTTAGACGGTATGAACCATAGGAACAATATGAATAGGCCGAAACCAAATTTGGCTAAAAAAATTGTCAAACCTACGAAGGTTGTTAAACCAGGTGTTAAAGTTGCAAAAGATGAAAAGATGAGTCAGGTACGGTTGGATCAATTAAACCGTCTGAAGCGAAGTGGTAATCCTAAAGATGCCACTGATCTTTTGGCAAAATACATTAACAACTAACTAAGGAGAAAAAATAATGGCAACATTATTAACTTACGATACGACAGGAATAAGAGAGGACCTATCTGATATAATTTATAATATATCACCTACGGACACTCCGTTCATGTCAGGTATTGGTAAAACAAAAGCTACCAATACACACTACCAATGGCAAACAGATACACTGGGTGCTGTTGCGGCAAATGCTAAAGCTGAAGGTGCAAGTATTTCATACCCAACACTTTCAAGCTCAACAAAAAAAGGTAACTATACTCAAATTTCTTCTAAAGCGGTTCAGGTGTCTGGTACAGATGACGCTGTGAATTTAGCTGGTAGAAATACTGAGTTAGCGTATCAAGTGGCAAAAGCAGCAAAAGAACTTAAAAGAGATATGGAAAATGCTCTTTTATCTAACGTAGCTGCTGCTGCTGGAACATCTGGTTCACCAACTAGAACTTTAGGCGGAGTCCAAACTTGGATTTCAACTAACGTATCTGCTGGTACTGGAGGTTCAGGGGCTGGTTCAGGAGCTGCTAGAACTGATGGAACTCAAAGAGTTTTCACAGAAACTTTGTTAAAAACAGTTTTAAGAGATTGTTTTGACAATGGCGGAAATCCTAACCAAATCCAACTTAATGCCTTTAATAAACAAAAACTATCTATGTTCACTGGTGGTGCAACTAGATTTGACAAAGCAGAAGATAAAAGATTAATAACTTCTATTGATGTTTATGAGTCAGATTTTGGAACACTACAAGTTCAGCCTAATCGTTGGATTAGAAAAGCTAATGCAACTGCGGCTAAAAGAGGACAAGATGTTTTATGCTTAGAAATGGATTTCTGGGCAGTAGCATTTTTAAGAGATTTCAAACTACAAAATCCTGCACAAACTGCTGATGCAGATCAGAGATTTTTAGTTACTGAATATACTCTTGAATCTAAAAACGAAGCTGCAAGTGGTATGGTTACAGACGTAACTACTTCATAATCTTAACGGTGTGAGGGGAGTAATCTATTTATATCTGCTCCCCTTCACCTTATATTAACATTGAAGCTCTGAGATTAGATTAAGGGCGGAACGATGAGGATAAAAACATGAGAACACTTAACGATTATTTCTTAACGGTCAAAATGAGTGACGTATCAACTGCTGGTTCAGTATATGTCGCTGTTCCTGACGGTGGGAGAGTAATTAAAATCTATTCAGTTTTAGGCGGAACAATAGCAACTGCTGATGCTGTTATTACAGCAAAAGTGGGTTCTACTGCTATGACTGATGGAACTATAACAATAGCTTACTCAGGTTCAGCAACAGGAGATATAGATACTTGCGAACCTTCAGGAGCTAACAATGTAGAGGATGGCGGTTATATTACGTTGACGACAAATGGTGCTTCAACGAATACACACACAGCAGACTTTACAATTGTTATAAGAAGATAGTATAACAAACTTGGGGGTGGCTCTGGTCTAGCGATTTTTCCACCCTCATAAATTTATTAATAGGAGAAAAAAAACATGGCTTATAATTACGGATTATATCCAGGAACAACACATAAGGTAACTTCATCAGGATCAAGTGCTGCTTCTAGCACTGCTTTTAATGAACAGACAGTTTTTGTCAGAGTAGTTGCAAGTGCAGCAGGGCATATTAAATTTGCTGCTACACCAACTGCGGCAGCAACTGATATTTATTTACCTGCTGGGCAAGTAGAAATATTTAAAGTTGCTCTAGGGGATAAAGTTGCTTTCATTGGCTCTGGAGATTTGTACGCTACTGAATTGTCATAATGGGTAAAGCACCAAAGTGGGGTGTCAACAATTATGTTAAGCGAACTAGAAGAAAAAGGCCAGGTCGCCATGCAAAGTCGTATTCCAAAAGAATACCGCATAAAAAAAAATATAGGGGTCAAGGCAAATGAAAGAAACACAAATTGATGGATTAAGTAAAACAACTTTTATTGGTGATGAAATGGAAAAGAAAATTGCCATAAAAGAAGAACTTAATATTGATTCCCACCTTAAACACAATAAAGAGCTTTATAATTATAACGATGGCTATTCTCCTAGTAGAGAATTAAAAAGAGTAGCTTCCATTCCTATTTTAGCTTTGCAAATTTGGGCTAAAGAATATAATGGGCAAAATAATTGGTGGGCTATTCCCAAAGATGAACAAACTAAAATTTTAAAAAAGAAGCTTAATAGTGGAGAATATCAATATTTTAAAACAGCAAAAGGAAATTTATAATGGCTAAAAATTGGATTCAAGGAGCAATTAAAAAACCTGGAGCTTTAAGAAAATCTTTAGGTATTAAAAAGGGAAAAAAAATTCCTTTAAAGAAATTAAAAGCTGCTTCTAAAAAAGGTGGCAAATTAGGACAAAGAGCTAGATTAGCAATAACACTAAGAAGATTAAGTAGGAGCAGATAATGGCATTATCAACATATACAGAATTAAAAGCATCTATTGCAAATTGGTTAAACCGATCTGATTTAACAACAGAAATATCAGATGATTTTATTAAATTAGTAGAAGCAGATTATAATTCTAAACTTAGAATTAGAAAGATGATTGAATCTAAAACTGATTATTCTATTACAGCCGAAACAGTAGCTTTACCTACAGGATTTTTACAAGTCAGAGATTTTTATATTGTTTCAGGATCATCTAAATATTCTTTAACCTATATGACTCCAACTCAAATGGATCAAACAATGGCTGGTTCAACTTCTGGCCGACCTTTACGCTATACTATTTTAGGAGATAATTTTAGATTTGCACCAACTCCTGACGCTACTTACACAGCAACCATTAATTATTACAAAGCTTTTACTCCTTTATCTGGATCAGAACCTACAAATTATATTTTAACAACTCATCCTGGAATTTATTTATATGGTAGTCTTTACCATGCAGCTAATTTTTTAGGAGGAATAGAGCCAACTAAATTACAAAATTGGTTACAACTTTATACAACATATATGGAAAGAGTAGAAAGAAATGACAGAGAAGATGCTTGGAGTGGATCACCACTTAGAGCTGTTTCGGATGTTACGGTGGCTGCTCCTTTTCAACCTAATACTGTGGGTGTTGTATCAAATAATGAATAGGAAAAAATATGCAATTACCTTTTGGTGAATGGCTACCAGACCAACCTAAATTTATGAATCCTGGTTCTAATACAGCAAAAAATGTTTATTATGCTGCAAGGAGCTATAAACCTTTTCCTTCTTTAGTAGCTTATAGTGCTTCCACTGGCGGCTCTACAGTAGGCAATATTAGTAAAAATTCTAAAGGAGCTGGTTCATTTAGATCAACAAATAATACCAGTTATAATTTTGCTACAACTAAAACAGATATTTGGCAATTAGCTTCAGGAGCTTTTACTTCAAGAAAATCTAGCTTAACTGGAGGTGATACAGATTTTTTCACTTTAACTCAATTTGGAGATTACATCATTGTTAGTAATGGTGTGGATGCACCCCAATATTATTTAATGGGAACTTCCACAAATTTTGCGGCACTATCCTCTATAGCGACTGATGGCTCACCTCCTGTCTTTAGAACTTCAGGAGTGGTAAGAGATTTTTTAGTAACAGGTAATCAAACATCAAATCGTAATAGAGTTCAATGGTCAGGGATTAATGATATTACCACTTGGACAGCAGGATCAAAACAAGCCGACTATCAAGACTTACCAGGATCAGGCGGACAAATTGTAGCGATTACGTCTGGAGAGTATGGTTATATTTTTAGACAAAATGAAATAGTTCGTATGGACTATGTGGGCGGAGCAACAGTATTTAGATTTTCCGTAGTATCACCTAATAGAGGTGCGGTTTATGGAAAAACAGTTTGCCAAGATAATCGTAGAGTTTTCTTTTATGCAGACGATGGTTTCTTTGAAGTAAATGGAGATCAAATTAAACCTATTGGTGCAGAAAAAGTAAATCGTTTTTTTGATATAGATTTAGATAAAGCTTATACTGATAGAATTGTAGCAGCAGTTGATCCTTTTAATACTTTAGCCATTTGGCTATATCCTAGTGGAGACAATGAAGCAAACACAACAGGAATATGTGATAAACTATTAGTTTATAATTATGTTACAGAAAAATGGTCTTTTGCTAAAGCAAACGCAAGTGCTATTTTTACTCAATTCGTTGGAGCTTATACCGTTGAAATGATGGATTTAATATCTTCAAATTTAGATGATATAAATATTGCTTTAGATACTTCGTTTTGGGATGGAGGACAATTATATTTAGGGGCTATAGATGGTGATTATAAAGCAGCTATTTTTTCTGGAAATACAAATGATGTAGAAATAGAAACTTCAGAAATAGAGTTGTTTCCTGGATTGAGATCAGATATAACGGAAGTCAGACCCATTGTAGATACAACAGCTACTGTTGCAATTACAACAAGGGAACGATTAGCAGATGATGCTACCACATCTTCTTATAGTTCAATGGTTACCAGTGGTACAGTTCCAGTTAGACAATCAGGAAGATATGTTAGAGCAAATGTTAAAATAGCAGCAGGATCAACTTGGACTCATGCACAAGGTGTTGATTTTGTAGCAACTAAAGCAGGACAAAGATAATGGCTGATAATGTTAATATTGATAATGTAAGATACGCTATGGAACACCAAGAGTATTTTCAAAGACAAATTGAAGAAGCTGCTAATACATTAATAAACAAAAACAATGATGAAAACCCAAAAGTGTTTTCTTGGTTTATAGAATAAAAAATGACAACAAATATAAAAGATTACTCAACAACCCAAGCCAGTAATACTTCCTTAAATACCATTAATGTTGGCGAAGGAATGCTACCTAGTAATTTGAATAATGCTTTAAGAGCATTAATGAAAAATACTAGAGATTGGTTTAATGATTCGCAATGGGTTGAATATGGAGATGGCGATGCAAGTGTAACGTATGCTTATGCAAGTTCAACTTCATTTACGATTGCTGGAGTTAATGTAACTACAGTTTATCATACAGGAAGAAGAATTAAATTAACTGCACCGACTCCAGGAACAATTTATGGAACGATTGCAAGTTCATCATTTTCAACAAACACTACAGTCAATGTAACTTGGGATAGTGGCTCACTTTCAAGTGAAGCGATTACTACAGTTTATATTGCAGCATTATCTAAAACTAATGATTCTATTCCAACAGGAATTGCAGCTACAAAAATTGGTGATGGAACAGTATCAACAACAGAATTTCAATACTTAAATACAGTTAGTTCAAATATTCAAACACAGTTAGATGCTAAAGCAGCTACTATAACTGGAGCAGCAACTACTATTGTTTCTTCAGACTTAACAGCATCAAGAGCTTTAATTGCTAATGGTTCAGGTAAAGTTGCGGTTTCAGATGTTACTTCTACAGAATTAGGATATTTAGATGGTGTAAGTGCAGATATACAAACTCAACTAGACGCAAAGAATGTTAAAGCAAATAATTTAAACGATGTGGCTTCAGCTTCTTCTGCAAGAACGAATTTAGGTTTAGCAATCGGTTCAGATGTTCAAGCGTATGATGCAGGACTTGCAGACATTGCAGGATTAGCAACAACAGATAGTAATTTTATTGTCGGATCAGGTTCTAATTGGGTTGCCGAAACAGGAGCAACTGCCAGAACCTCTTTAGGATTAGGTTCGGTTGCAACACAAGCAGCTAATAGTATAGCGATTACAGGGGGTACAATTACAGGAATGGGTACACCTTCTGGTGCTTCTGACGTAACGACTAAAAGCTATGTAGATGATTTAGTAGCTGGTTTAAAATCAAGAATTATTACAAGAGTAGCAACTACAGCAAATGTTAATTTATCTAATGCCCTAGAAAATGGAGATACATTAGACGGAATTACTTTAGCTACCGATGATAAGGTTTTAGTTAAAGATCAAACGGATCAAACTGAAAATGGTATTTATGTTGTTCCAGCAAGTGGTGCAGCTTCAAGAGATCCAGATTTTAATACAGTTGCAGAATTAGCAGGACAATTAGTTATTGTTCAAGAAGGAACAACAAACGCAGATAAAATTTACTTATGTACAACAGATAATTCTGGTAGTATAGGTGCAGTAAATATTACATTTTCACAAGTGCAACCTCAATATACAGGAACAGTTAGTTCGGTTGCAGTTGCAGATAGTGGGTCATCAGAATTTACAGTAGGTGGTACGCCAATTACAACATCAGGCACAATAACATTAGCTGTAAATGCAATAGATGTAAGTAAAATAACTAATGGAGCTTCAAAAGGTTTCGCAACAGCGATGGCGATAGCTCTCTAACGGAGGAAAAAAATGGCACAGGATTTTGAACGAACAGGTCAGCAGATTACAAATTCAGCAACAACGATTTTGACTGCTAATTCTGATGATGCGATTGTTGGATGTAGATTAGCCAACATTACAGCAGCAGCAGTAACTTGTAGCGTATGGATTTCTGAGTCTGGTTCTACTACTAGGTATCTTGTAAAAGACTTGAGTATTCCACCAGCTAGTTCAGTTGAACTAATACAAAGTGGGTCTAAAGTTGTAATGCAAAATACTGATGTTTTAAAAGGACAATCAAGTGCTGCAAGTAGCGTTGATTGTTGGGTTAGTAGAGTAGATTCAATTAGTACATAAGGATAAAATAAATGAGTTTATATACATTAGATTATATTGGTAATAAGCCAGGTAGTGAGGAAATTTATACTCATGCTGCAACCATTGATAATACATTAATCATTGAAAGTGCGGTTCTTGCAGGACCAGTCACTTTCACACAAACAGTAACAGTAACAGGAACTTTGGTAATCGTATAATGAGTAAGATAGAAGTAAATACAGTTGATGTTCAATGCGGTTCTACTTTAACATTAGGTAGTTCAGGTAAAACAGTTACATTAGCAACAGGAGCTTCATCATCAGGGTTTGGAATGTCTTGGTGTACAACGGTTAAAACATCTCCATTTTCAGCAACGGCAGGAAATAATTATTTTATAAACACAACCTGTGGAGCAGTCACAGTAACTTTACCTGCTAGTCCTAGTGATGGAGATGAAATAGGATTTAAAGATTATGCGGCAACTTTTGATTGTAATCCTGTAACCCTTAATAGAAATACAAAAAAAATTCAAGGACTGTGTTGTAATGGTTCATTAACTGGAGAAAGAAATTATAGTAAAATAGTTTATTCAGGATCAACTAAAGGTTGGTTAGTTTCAGAAACAGCAGACGCATCAGAATTAGGACCAAAATTTATTGCCGCAACAGGTGGAACCATCACAACAGTTTGTACCGATTATAAGGTTCATACCTTTAATTCAGATGGTTGTTTTCAAGTAACAACGCTTGGAAATGCTGCAGGTTCTAATACCGTAAATTATTTAGTGATCGCTGGTGGAGGCGGAGGAGGAAGTAGTCCAGGTTATGCAGGTGGTGGCGGAGCTGGAGGTTATAGAGAAGTCTTTCCTCAACCTGGTTCAGGAGGATTAGCAGTCACAGCAACGACTTATCCAATTACGATTGGAGCAGGAGGGGCGGCTGCAAGTACAGTTTCAACTCCAGGTGCGGCAGGATCAAATTCAATTTTTAGTACCATTACATCCGCAGGAGGTGGAGCAGGAAAAGCCTGTCATCCAGCACCTCCAGTAGTTAATGGAGGATCAGGAGGTGGTGGGGGTGGTCCAGGAGCAACTCCTAATCCAGGAGGAACAGGAAATACTCCTCCAGTATCTCCAGCACAAGGTTTTGCTGGAGGAAATGGTTCAGGACCTCCAGGCACAGGCGGTGGAGGCGGTGGAGGAGCTTCAGCCGTAGGTAAAAATTTTGATGATCCTACAGCGGCTTGTAAGTCAAAAGGTGGAGCAGGAGTTACAAGTGCAATTAATGGAACCCCAACCGCTAGAGGTGGAGGAGGTTCGGCAGCAGGAGATCCTACAGGATGTCTAGCAGGAAATATTCAACCAGGAGGTCTTGGTGGTGGAGGAACAGGTGGAAAAAATCCAGCACCTTCAACAGCAGGAACAGCCAATACTGGTGGTGGCGGTGGAGGTGGAGGTAATCCAGGTCATTCAAGTATGTTGGGAGGAAGTGGAGTAGTAATTATAAGGTATAAGTTTCAATAGGAATTAAATTATGAGTGAAGTAAAAGTAAATACAATAACACCAAGATCAGGAACAACCCTAACATTAGGAGGAAGTGGCGATACAGTTACTTTAGCTGCTTGTGCTTCTCAATCAGGTTTTGGTCGTACTGGTACTGTGGATTGGTGTACTACAGCAAAAACAAGCCCTTTTACAGCAGCGACAGGAAAAGGATATTTTGTAAACACTTGTGGTGGAGTAGTAACAGTTACACTTCCAGGAAGTTCAACTGCTGGAGATATTGTTTCAATAGCCGACTATAAATCAACTTGGCAAACTAATAATGTAACACTTTGTAGAAATTCACAAAAAATAAATGGTGGAACTAATAATGCAGTTTTATCAACCGAAGGACAATCAATCACTTTAGTTTATGTAGATGGAACTCAAGGTTGGAAAAATACAATGGATTCAACATCAAATGTAACTGGAGAACCTGCATATGTAACAGCAAGTGGGGGAACAGAATCAACTTCAGGAGATTATAAAATTCATAAATTTACATCAGATGGAAATTTTGTTGTATCAGCTGCAGGAACTCCATCAGGATCAACTAAAGTTTCATATATGGTTGTTGCTGGAGGTGGGGGTGGAGGTGGAGATTATGGAACAGGTGCTGCTGGAGCAGGTGGTGGAGGCGGTGGTTATAGAGAAGGTAAATGTACCTCTGATCCATATACAGCAAGTCCTCTTAAAGCTCCTGATGGTCTTACAGTATCAGTTCAAACTTATCCTATTTCAGTAGGTGCAGGTGGACCTTTTGGTAATGCACCTCCGTCGCCAGATCAATCAGGTCAACCAGGTGGTAATTCAATTTTTAGTACAATAACTTCAACAGGTGGAGGTGGTGGCGGAGAAGGTTATAGAAATTCTACTGCTAATGGGAAACCTGGAGGTTCAGGAGGAGGAGCAGGTTCTTCAAATCTTTATACCAGCACAGTAGGAACTGGAAATACCCCACCAGTTAGTCCTGCTCAAGGAAATGATGGTGGTACAATGTATGGTACTCCCCCAGTATATTCAGCAGGTGGTGGCGGTGGAGCAAGTGCCGCAGGTGGAAATGCACCCCCAAGTACGGCTGGAGCAGGTGGAGCTGGAACAACTAGCTCAATATCGGCTACGCCAACAGCTTATGCTGGAGGTGGTGGAGGAGGAAGTACAAGTACTGCTGCGGCAGGAGGACCTGGAGGAGGTGGAGCTGGTAATACTACAAGTCCTGGAACAGCAGGAACGACTAATACTGGAGGCGGAGGCGGTGGTGCAGGACACCCACCTTCATCATCAGGTGGAGCTGGAGGTTCAGGTATCGTAATATTAAGATATAAATACCAAAATTAGGAATTAAATTATGGCAAGTACAATTAAAGTAAATACAATTCAAGATTCATGCGGAAGTGCATTAGTTTCCAAATGTGGTTCAACAATTACATTGGGAGCAAGTGGAAAAACTGTGGCAATAGCTTCAGGAGCATCTACTTCAGGAATGGGAAGAACAGGAACAGTAGATTGGTGTACGACAGCGAAAACATCTCCATTAACTGCGGTAAGTGGTAATGGATATTTTATAAATACAACAGCAGGAACAATTACTGTCACATTACCTGCAAGTCCTTCAGCAGGAGATATAGTTTCATTAAAAGATTATGCTAATACTTGGGATACTAACAAGGTTACTTTAGGAAGAAACTCATCTAAAATAAATGGAAAGTGTTATGACGCAGATTTAACTACCGAAGCAGAATCTATAACAATGATTTATGTAGATGGAACCAAAGGTTGGCAATCTATACAAGGAGGAGATACTAATATTACAGGTGCAGGATTTATAACTGCCACAGGAGGTAATGCGGTGGTTACTTGTGGAGATTATAAAACTCATATTTTTACAGCTGATGGAACTTTATGTGTTTCTGCTTTAGGATCAGCCCCTGTTAATACAATGGATTATTTAGTTGTAGCAGGCGGTGCAGCAGGTGGAGGTCAAGGAAGCGGAGCAGGCGGAGGTGGAGCAGGTGGATTTAGAATATCTAACGCTTTATCTTTACCAGCACCCACTACATCACCTTTAGCAAATCCTACAGGAATTACAGCTACCATAGCAGGTTATCCAATAGTTATAGGAGCAGGTGGGGCTGGTTCTAGTGCTTGTACAGGAAATAGTGGTTCAAATTCAAGTTTTAGTACAATTACTTCCGCTGGAGGTGGAGGTGGAGGAAGTTATCCAAATGATCCAGGTGCAGATGGAGGATCTGGTGGAGGCGGTGCTAATCAAGCGGCTGGATCAACGCCTGGAGGATCTGGAAATACTCCACCTGTAAGTCCTCCACAAGGAAATAATGGTGGTGCAGGTGATGGAGGTATTGGTCCAGGAAGTACACCAAATCATAGACAAGGTGGTGGTGGAGGAGGTGCTGGAGCAGTAGGTCAAAGTGCAGGTCCAGGTACTTATGGTGCTGATGGTGGTGAGGGTTCTTATATTGCAGATGCAGCTATAGGTCCAACAGCCCCAAGTTATGGAACTCCAGGTCCAGTAAGTAGTACAAGATATTTTGCAGGGGGTGCAGGAGGTTCAGTACAAGGTGGTACTCCTACAATTTTAGGATGCGGAGCAGATGGAGGTGGAGGAGATGGAGCAGGTCCAGGTGTTGCGGCAACAAGTGGAACGACTAATACTGGTGGAGGCGGTGGAGGCTTTTTAAACCCTCCTTTAGCTGCTAGTGGTGGATCAGGTATAGTGATGGTACGATATAAATATCAATAATAATTATGGATTTACTTTTTAAAACAAATATAATATAAGGAGGCAATTATGGCACATTTCGCAAAAATAGGAATAAATTCTAAAGTGGCAGCAGTTCATGTAGTCGCTGATAAAGATTGTAAAAATGCTGACGGCATTGAAGATGAAGAAGTTGGCAGACAATTTTTAGAAAGAATACACAACTATCCATTTTGGAAAAGAACTTCCTATAATACAAGCGGTGGTACACACAGTTCTGGCGATAACTCTAAAGCATTTAGAGGAAACTACGCAGGAATTGGTATGACTTACGATGAAGATAATGATATTTTCATTAGTAAAAAACCTTACGATAGTTGGACTTTGAATGTTGCAGAAGCTAGATGGGTTTCTCCAGCAGGAGATGCACCTGCATTATCAGCGGAAGAACAAGCTACTCACCATTACGAATGGAACGAATCCACTAAATCTTGGGATAAAAAAACTAGAGCATAGATAATTTATGAAAAAGGTGGTTTTATCAGAAATAGATTTATACTCAGGTGAAATAGAAACTCCCAAAGGATTTGAAATTCAAAGAAATACAATCAAGAATAAAATTATTCAATCTTATGCTACTGCTAATCGCATTAGTAATAATTCCAAAGACTATACTTATTTAGATTATAAAATAGATTATTTACAACCTCTGACTTGGTTGCAAGACCACATGAGAGATTTTTTTAATTTAGATTATCATAAAGCTCTTATTCCTAAATTAATTTGGGGAAATGTGTATGAGCCGAATCAGGCATCTTTTTTAAGACATACCATAGAACCTTTAAATTTAAAAAACTCCCCAGATTATACCTTTGTATATGGCGTTGATGTTGGACAAGACTCCTGCGATATGATAATTGAATATAATGATAATCGTAGAGTCAACCGAACATGGCATATCCCTATGAAAAATAATTTCTTTGTGATGTTCCCTAGCACTCAAAAATATTTTATTACTCCCAATCAATCTAAACAACTAAATATATTTTTAACTACCACTTATGAATTTATCTAATTATTTTTGGTACTTTCAATCTGCTTTACCTCCTAGAATCTGTGATATGATTATTCAATATGGAAAGACAGAAAAAAAAAGAGAAGTAACAGCTATTACAGGAGGTTTAGGAAGGGATAGAGATTTAAAAAAAAAACCTTTAACAAAAGAAGAATTAAAAGATTTAAAAAAGAAAAGAGATTCTAATATCGTTTGGATGAATGATCGTTGGATTTATAAAGAAATTCAACCTTATGTTCGTACTGCTAATCAAAATGCAGGGTGGAATTTTTTTTGGGATTGGTCGGAATCTTGCCAATTTACTAAATATAAAAAAGGTCAATATTATGATTGGCATTGTGATAGTTGGGATAAACCTTATGCAGAAGAAGGACCAACTAAAGGAAAAATTAGAAAATTATCAGTAACAGTTACTTTATCTGATCCTAAAACATATAAGGGTGGTGAATTAGAATTTGATTTTAGACAGAACGACCCTGATAAACCCAGAGAACCTAGAACTTGCACAGAAATATTACCTAAAGGTTCTATTATTGTGTTTCCTAGTTTTGTTTGGCATAGAGTTAAACCAGTAACGAAAGGAGTAAGGTATAGTCTAGTGATTTGGAATCTAGGTTATCCGTTTCAATAATATGGAAGGAAGTAACAATCATGTAAAATTTAATAGTGCTGCTTACTTTAGCACTCCAGTTTGGACAGCCGAAGCACCTATGTTTCTTTCAAAAATGTTAAGATTAACAGATGGCTATTTAAAAAAAACCCAAAAGAAAATAATGAACAAAACTATTAAAGAAAGAAATAAACAATTTGGGATAAAAATAGATGACTTTGGTTTATCTAATCATAGCGAATCGTTTAATAATGATCCTAAAGCAAAAGACTTTGTAGATTTTTGTGGGCAGCGTTCTTATGAATTTTTAGATTGGTGTGGTTTTGATTTAAGAAATCATAGCTTACACTTTACCGAATGTTGGGTTCAAGAATTTTCACATAAAGGAGGAGGACACCATGATACTCATGTTCATTGGAATCAGCATGTATCAGGATTTTATTTTTTAAAATGTAGCGACAAAACTTCTATGCCTGTTTTTCATGACCCTAGACCAGGTGCTTTAATGACTAAACTTCCACAAAAAGACGGAAGTAAAATTACATTTGCTAATGAAGCAGTCCATTATAAAATTAAACCTGGAACAATAGTTCTAATTCCTGGTTATACTCCCCATCAATATCCTGTGGATATGGGAATAGATCCATTTAGATTTGTGCATTGGAATATTCAAGCTGTTCCATCCATCATATCTAAAACAACCTCAATGAAAAAAAAAGATGAGCTTCCAAAAAAATAAATATACTGTTTTAAAAAAAGCAATTAGTCCACAATTAGCTAAATTTGTTACACAATATTTTTTATTAAAAAGAAAAGTAGCTAGAACTCTTTTTGATGAAAGATATATTTCTCAATTTACCGATGAATGGGGAGTGTGGAATGACGACCAAGTTCCTAATACTTATTCTCATTACGCCGATATAGCGATGGAAACTTTATTAACTTGGGTTCAACCAGCTATGGAGAAACATACTGGATTAAAATTATCACCCACTTATTCTTATGCAAGAATTTATAAAAAGGGAGATATTTTAAAAAGACATAAAGATAGATTTAGTTGTGAAATCTCTACTACTTTAAATCTTGGTGGAGATAAATGGTCTATTTATTTAAGTCCAAATGAAAATGTTGGTATTCCTGATGGTAAAAAAATAACAGTAGAAAGCAACGCTAAAGGTATTAAAGTAGATTTAAAACCAGGCGATATGTTAATTTACTCAGGGTGTGAATTAGAGCATTGGAGAGAAGCGTTTCAAGGAAAAGATTGTGTTCAGGTTTTTTTACATTATAATCAAATTTCTAAAGAAGCAGATAAAAATAAATTTGATAAAAGAAAGCATTTAGGACTACCTTCTTGGTTTAAAAGCTGATATATAATTTACTGGGGAGTAGTGGACCACCCCACTGCTTCCCTGTTAATTATATGAAGCAAAGAATAGAATCTTTAAAAAGACAATACGAATCTAAAGTTTTAGAAGCAGATGAAAACATTAAATTGTTATTAAATAATCCTTTAGCTTTAGCTCAACATAGTGATATAAACAAAGAGATAGATAAGTGGTTAGATATTAAAGATTCTAATTACGGAAAATTACAACATTTACTATCCCATTCACCTAAAGAAGATAAAAAAGATGGCACATAATTATAAATTTATAGGAAAGGCATTTGCCACAACAGCTCAAACTTCAGTTTTAACGGCAGCTAGTGGGGAAACTTTAATTATTAAGTCTATTAATATTAGCAATAATAACTCTAACACACCTACTATTACCCTTGAAGTAACCGACACCTCAGCTAGTGCGACTTATAAAATATTAAATACCCATGCTTTAACAGCTAATACAGCCGAAGAACTGATTACCAAACCTTTAATTTTGGAAGAAACAGACATTTTAAAAGCAACAATGAGCAGTACGGATGCAGCCGATTTAACGATAAGCTATTTGTTAATAACATAGTTGAAATACCTGCTAAATTGTTATATTTATGGAGTTAATAAGAATACCTATAAAAGAACTTGACAAAGTATGGCAATTAATTGAAAAAGATATTAGGAAAGCCCTACTTTATTCAGGTCAACTTTCAAATTCAGAGTTTGTTTTAAAAACTGCCAAAGAGGGAAAATTTCAAATTTGGATTCTTTGGGATAAAAAACAAAAGACAAGTGTAGAAAAATATTTTGGAGTGGTGATTACAGAGATAGTAGAAAAGCCACTAGGAAAAGTTTGCCACATCTATATGATGACAGGCAGACAAAGGCATAAATGGCAATATTTAATTAAAGATATTGAAACATTTGCCCAACAAGAAAAATGTTTAATGCTTGAATTAATTGCAAGACCAGGATGGCAAAAAATTTTAAATCAATTTGGTTATAAAAGAACCCATGTGGTTTTAGAAAAAAAAGTTAAAAAGGAGAAAAAAGAAAAATGAGTTTTTTAGGCGGAGGATCAGGTGGTAGTGGTGGAGGTGGCACACAGAATGTGGTTAGAGAACCTTATGCACCAGCACAACCAGCATTAAATCAAATTATTTCAGAAGCAGGAAAAGTTTATGGAAGTGGAGTTGGACAATACGTTGCTCCAACGACTCAAACCTTAACAGGATTAGCTCAACAAGAAGCAGATGCAGGTGCAGCTAGATCACAACTACAATCTACTTTAGCTGGAGGTTATCTTAATCCTTATCTCAATCCTATTATTCAACAAGCAGGAGCTGATGCTTATACTAATGTAGCTCAACAATTTACTGGAGCTGGTAGAACACCAGGAGGCCCAGTATCTCAATCTATGGTTGCTGACCAAGTAGCGATGGCAGCTTTACCTTATGCTTTTCAAAATGTGAATACAGAAAGAGCTAGACAATTAGCGGTAGCTCAACAATCTCCTAATTTATTTCAAACAGGACAACAACTAGAGGGCTTAACAAGACAAGCTCAAATGTCTCCTTTCCAAAATTTACAAGCCTATGGTTCAATCATTAGCCCAATCGCTTCTGGATTTCCAGTCCAACAACAACAAACTAATTATAATGCTAATCCATTAACAACGGCTATGGGAGGAGCTGCTTTAGGTTACGGTTTAGGAGGGGGAACTGGAGCTTTATGGGGAGGTTTAGGAGGAGCATTAGGAGGATTATTATTATAATGAAAAACATAACAAAAATTTATTATGATTTAGAAGTTAAAGTTAAAGCTCACCCAATGAAATATTTTGTGGGTTTATTAATTTTAATTGTTATCGCAATAGCAATTTAAGGAGGAGCAATGCCAGGACATTATGGCGGAGGCCAACATTCATCATCTTTTTCAGGAGGAAATTCTGGTAGAGATACAGGATCAGATTACGGACAATTTGATAGAGCTGTTTCTCAAGCTCAAAATAATCCAGCACCTTCTAGTGGTGGAGACGGAGTAAATTGGTCGCCATCAGATGATATTGATTCAACATATACAACAACTAGCTTTGATGTAACTCCAGAAGAAAGTAGTGCTGGTGAGTTTATGAACAACATTACTTCTGCTTATGAAAAAGTAGAAGTTCCTATAAAATTTACTAATATGATTATGTCTCCTGATCCTTTTAGTTTTGGTTTAAATATGTTGTCTTATACGGCTGCAAAAAATAAACAAAAAGCTAAACAAGATGCTTATATTGCTTCTTTGCCAAGCGGCGAAGATGAATATGGACATGGAGATTATATGGAAGATGTCCAAGATTATTCTGCAAGAGTTTATGATACTGATTATTCAGGATTAGATCAAGAAGGTCAAGCAGAATTAGATTTAGAATATGCAAAAAATTATGGTTTAGATTATTTTGATCCTAATGAAATTGTAAAAGATGGAAGTATTAATCTTGAGGATATAAATAAATTACCTAACGAACAACAAGAAATTATTACTGATTTAGTTCCTTATATGGCTCATGTAATTGGAGGGTCAGAATTACCTCCATCTGTTTTTGATAAACATTTTTCAGATATTGCACAATCAGGAAATAGAATTATGGAAAGTTATAATACAATAAAAGACAAAACAAATAAATTTTTAACAACACCTATCACAACAGCATCTTATGGAATTTTTGAAGATACTAGATTAAGAGGATTAATATAATGGCTTGGGAATGGCTTGAAAAATATTTAAAAGGACAAGCTCCAGTAGGAGATTTTGATACGGTAGAACGATCAAGAGGATTATTTGGTGTGGGTGGAAATTATGGACAAGGTGGATTATTAACTAATTTTCAACAACCAGATTCAGATGCTTTATTTGGAAGATTACAAAATCCTGGTTTAGCAATAGGAGCATCTCTATTTACCAAAGGAATGAAAGGCGAAGATATTGGAACTGCCGCTTTCCCAGCAGTTAAAGAAGGATTAACTTTTTCAGAAAGTGTGGCCAGGTTAAATACAGCAAGAAAAAAAAGAAAATATATTCAGGATTATAAAGATAAAGTTCCACCAGAAGATATGGAAATTTTTATGGCCTTTCCTGAAAAATATATTACAGCTAAGTTATCTAAAGAATTTTCTACTCCTTCTTTAAGTAAAGAAGCATTAGCTTTATATCAAGTGGCAAGAACGAAAGGATCAGGAGATGATTTTAATACATGGTTCGCAACATTGCCGAAAGCAGATCAAGATTTATATAATAAACAAATTAGACCTAATATAGGTAGATTGGAAGCAATTTTAGCACAAGGTGCTAAAGCAGATGCAAAAAAACCAGGAGGAAAAATTATAACTAAAGAAAAAATAAAAGAATATAGAACTCAATTTCTAAGCGTCTATCCTGGTCAAACAATTACCGATGAAATGATTGTCAAAGATTTAGTAGATAATTACGGATATTCGCAATAATGCAATGAATTTAGATGGCTCAAAATTTTATATTTCAAGATACCAAGCAATTTACTTTTCAAGACAAAGAAGAAGAAGAAGAAAATAAAAAAAAAGAAAAATTTATTTTTGACGACTCTATTAAAGAAGTTACTATTTTTGGCAATACATTTGATACTAAAAGTGGTGAATACATTCCTGAAAAAGAAAAAACTTTTACCTTTAAAGAACCTAAAAAAGAAAAAACTTTTACATTTAAAGAGCCTGAAAAAGAAAAAGGTATTATAGATGTTTCTGAAAATCCTTATGCTAATTATGATGAAAGATGGTTTAAAGACTTTAAAGAAATTGTAGTGGGTGGAGCAAGAGATATTACACAATCTACTATAGATTGGACAAATTTTCTATTGCCTGGCGATCCATTAAAACTCATTACATCTGGAAATAAATATGCTTTACCTGACGTTGATGAACCTGATTCATTAGCTGGTTCTTTTATTAGAGATGCTCTTGGTTTTGCTGTTCCTTATGCTGGAGTTACTAAAATAGGAACATTGGGAAAACTTCCTGACGTTGGTAAAAAAGTAACTAAACTTTTAGGTGATAAAAAAGGTTGGTTGGCAAAATCTGCGGTCAAAGGAGCTATTGCAGAACCCTTTGCTTTTTCTCCTTATCAAGAAAGAATATCTAGTATAATTGAACAATATCCAAGCCTACAAAATCCTATTTCTGGTTATCTCAAAGCAGACTCAAAAGATACTGAAGCGGAGGCTTATGCTAAAATGGCAATGGAAGGAGCTATTTTTGCCCTACCTTTTGATTGGCTTTTTTATTCTTTAGGAAAACCAAAGGTAAGAAAGCAAACTGAATTTAAAGTAGATAATCCAACATTACTTAATAAAAATTTAAAAGAACAAAATAGAATTTTAAAAAAAGAAGCAGATGAAGTTGAAAAAATAATTGGAAAAAAACCAAGATCATTAGAGGGGGAGATTATTCCCCAACCTTTATCTCAACCTTTAGTTAAACCTCAATTAAGAAAAAAAATAGAGGGTTTTGCTTTAGAGCTTTTTGAAAAAGGAAAGGTTACTAGAAATAAATTTTTAGACTTAAATGAACAAATTGCTGATTTATTAATTACTAATAGAATAGGAGATGATGAATTTAAAGTTCTCCTTAAAAAACATAAAATTAGTGTTAATGATTTTGCTAGGATGTATTCTAAATCTACTAGCGAAGCAGCTAGAATGTTACAAAATTTAAGTCGTATTTCTTTAAGACTTAAAAGGGCTTTAAAAACAGCTAATCCAGCCGATGTAGAAAATTTTAAAAGTATTCAAAAAAACGAAGGATTAGATGACGATGTGTTGTTTGATAATATTTTTAAAAGATTAGATAATGTTAGAAGGGCAGCGATGGTAGGACAATTAGCAACCGCTTCAAGAAATTTATTTTCTCAAATTGGTAGAGTGGGTATGAATGTTTTAGAAGAATCTATAGATTTAAGTATTGGATCAGCAGCTAGGGCTTTAACAGGAAGATCATCATTAGCAAAAAAACCTGCCAATCCACTTCAGGCCTTAAAGGGTTTTCTTAATATTTTTAGACAACTTGATCCTGACTATTTTACTAGGGTTAAAAGAGAAGTAGATGATATTTTAAAGTTTTACCCAGTGGAAGCAGATCGTTTCTTTTTACGATACAGTTCTGATGTAGTAAATAGAGGAGGAAAAAAATTTGATCTTGTTTCTCCCATTGAAAGTGCTGTTCATCTATTAAATATTTTTAATAGAACACAAGAATTTGTAACTAGAAGGGCAGTTTTTCAATCTACTTTAGATGCGATTATTCGTAATAACAAATCATATTATAAAGGTAAAACTTTAAATGAATTAGTAAATAATCCTACCTTAATTCAAACTATTAGAAAAAAAGATATAGCAGTTGCCATAGACCATGCGTTGGAAATGACTTATGCTTCTCAACCTAGATCAAAAATAGCTAGAAGTTTTGTTGGGTTAGTAAATCAACTTCCTTTTTTAGCAACCTTAGCTTTACCCTTCCCAAGATTTTTAGTAAATTCTTTAAGATTCCAATATCAATTTAGCCCACTATCTTTTATCCCTATGGTTGCAAGATTAATGACAAAACCTGGACAGACTTTAGCTAAAGCTGCCAGTGGAGATTTTTCTAGGTTTTCAAAAGCTGTTATTGGAACAACAATGTTAATGGGTGCGGTTCAGCTTAGACTCCAGCCTAATGCCACAGACAAATGGAATGAATGGAGAGTTGGAGATAAGACGATTGATATTTTACCTTATAACCCTTTAGCGGCTTATTTATTTGTGGGAGATATAATTGCTAGAATGTATAAAGGAACTTTTAGAGGGTTAAATCTTAAAGATATTTCAAAAGTTTTTGCAGGTACAAGAGCTGGAACTGGAGTTTATATTATTGATGAATTTATAAGAATGGGTACAGGAGAAAGTAAAGCTGGATTAAAAACACTTACAGATTTATTGGGTAAGGTAGCTGTTCAATTTCTAACTCCATTTAGAACTTATACTGATTTTTATTATGCTAATGACCCTGCTTACAATGCTTGGAAAGACACAAAAACTGAATATAAAGTTTATGATTCTCTTTGGGAGGAATTTATAGAAAATTCTAAAAGTTCTATTACCGCCAATGTTAAAAGTATTTTTGATCCGACAGAATTACCAGATGCAACATCTGCTACAAAAGCTATTCAAAAACCAGATGGTAGTTGGGTAGCCTCACCAATTATAAAAGAGTTTCCTAGAGGGAGACAATTAACAGGACTTACTCCAATCGCAGAAAAAAATGCTGCCGAAAAAGAAATAGATCGTTTAGGAATTAAATATTTTGAAATTTTTAGATCAACTGGTATTCCATTCTTGGATCGTATGTATAAAAATTTATTAGCTCCTGCTATTCATGTAGAATTATCAAAAATAGTTCAAAGTGATGCTTATTTGAATTTACCTCCTTCAGCTCAAGTGGTGGCTATTAAAGAATATATTAAAGATATTAAAAAAGAGATTACGGCAATTTTATCAGCCGATCCTTCTTTAGTTCCTTATTTAATGGAATATGATTTAAGAAATTTACCAAAAGATGAAAAAAGATTAATAGAAGATGTTTTAGGTAAAGAATATTTAAACACTTTAATTAAACATTTTCAATCACAACAATAACACATTTTGTGTTTAGGTTGTAATCTACAACTATATATTGTATGTATGATTATGGCAAAATTTAGCAAGAGTGTAAAGGGTACGATTTCTGAGCTAAAAGCCATCACAAAATTGACACAAATGGGCTACTGGGTAGCTAAGTCTTTAGACCCCCAATGTCCTTTTGATATTGTTGCTGTGTCAAATTGTGGTAAGATACAACTGCTTGATGTAAAAACAATTTCATATAGGAAATCAAGGAAGAAGATACATCGCATCCCAACAGAAAAACAAAAATCATTAAACATAAAATTAATGATGATTGAATAGGAATGAAGAAAATGAAATTAAGTGAATCAACAAATGTCGCAATGCCAATAAGAAATTTAATTTCTATTATTGGTGCAGTAGCACTTGGAGTTTGGGCTTTCTTTGGAATACAAGAACAGCTTAACAAACATAGTACACAATTAGAAATTATGGAAAAAGATTTAGTTCTTAATTCAGAATTTAGAATTGGTTGGCCTAGAGGATTACTAGGTTCATTACCTGCGGACAGCGAACAATTTATGCTTATTGAAGAATTATATAAACAAACAGATAAGATGCAACTGAGATTAGAAAGTATGATGCACAATGAGGTTAATATAGAAGCATTAACTAAAGCAGTTAATAAATTACAATCTGATGTAGAGAAGTTAAAAGATAAACAAAGAGCATTTGCTAATGGAGGGCAACATTAATGATTGAAACGGTGATCGCCTTGTGTATGTTTTATCAAGGTGGGATTATTGAACACACTTATAAAGACAGTATGTCTGATTGTTTAAAATCTAAAAGGATTGCTTCTAGGGAAGTTAATCCTGAAAATGTTAGATTTGCTTGTGGTAAAGTTAAAGCAAAAACAGAGATATATATGGGTGAAAAAAAGATACTTAAAATAATAGAGGATAAATACTAATTGTGGTTGATAGATTTTGTAAAAAGTGTAATCATCTCTGTCATTGTATAGAGGCAGACCATGACGGCTGCAAATGTGATGGCTGTGAGTGTAGTCAAAAAGGTGAAGTAATTATTGATGATACTAATGAATGTGAGTCTTGCCAATAAAAAAGGAGATGAATATGATAACATTACCTGATCTAAAAAGTAAAATTGCTTTATTTTGGTGGAATAGAAGCACTAAAACTAAAACAATTCTATTGGCGATTGTAGGTATTATCCTGTATATTCTTTAATAGGAGATATGATGAAAAAAATATTATTAGTCTTAACATTCCTGGCTTTAACAGGATGTTCAGTAGGACATAAATGTACTTATACCCAAGAAGGTACTAAAATTTCAAGCTGGGTATGGTTCTTTAATGGTGGGCAACCTGCTGATGTAGATAAAAACAACTGTAATTAAAAAAATATATGCTAGAGGGTTTAACGAATGAGGGTTTTAAAAAAACTTTGGAAAAAGTACACCGATCATCTTTACGACAGTTTTCTAGGCTTGATAGAAAGCCGATCTGGCAATCTATCCTGTTGGGCTTGGAACAAACGATGGAACAAGCGACACTTTCTACGCCATGTAGGTGGCAAGACAGGAAAAATTTATACCATCTCTAAACGAACAGGAGCTTACAAAAAATAATTATGGCCTTCCCAGTATTAAATATTTTGACAAGTGCTTTCAAGGTTGGTACACACCTGTATCAAAATAGACAAAAAACTAAAATGCTTATGTCTGATGCACAGATGCGTCATGCAGAAAAGATGAGTACAGGTGAAATTGAATATAAAGCGAAAATTATTGAGAGTAATGATAAAGGCTGGAAGGATGAGTTTGTTCTCATTCTTGTCTCCCTTCCTATACTTTTATTGGCTTATTCTGTTTTTAGCGACTCTCCAGATATTCGCCAACGATTAGATTTATTTTTTGAGTATTTCAAGAACCTTCCCTACTGGTATCAGGCTATATTTATAGGAGTAGTCAGTGCCATCTATGGTCTTAAAGGTGCGAACATTATGAAAAGGCCCAAATAATGTATGTCAGAAAATTCAAACGAACTTATAAACGAATATAAAGATCAGATTAGAATCTTAAAATCTGAGGTTGCGGAGTTGCAAGACGCAGGAAAATCTAAAGACTCAGCAAACAAAAGGTGCTTACAAAAACTAGAGTATGCTAATGAAGATATAGAAAAGGCAAATTCTAAAATAAAAGAACTCAATCAAAAGTTGAAAGACACCAAGAAAACAAACAAGATGCTAACTGACCACCCATGATAAAGAATGAAAATAGTATTAATAATGATTATTTGTTCCGCCTTAGACGGAAGTTGCGACAGACCCTATCAAAACAAAACTACCTTTACCGATTGGGATAGCTGTATGCGTCAAGGTTATATAGATTCATTACAAATATTAGACTTAATGGGTACTGAATTTGTTAATGAGAACGGTGCATATATTCGTTTTGCCTGTAAAGAAGTAGAAGATAAGAAACAAGAAATTAACGCTTAATTTATCTTTGTAAGATTGCAAAACCTATTCACTTATAGTACATAAGAGTTAATGAAACTCAGTACGAATTTCACTTTAGAAGAAATGATTCAAAGCCAAACAGCTTTGAGAAATAACATTGATAATAAACCTAACGACCAACAAATAGAAAATATTAAACATTTAGTAGTTAATATTTTGCAACCTTTAAGAGATTATTATCAAGTACCCTTAAAGATTACATCAGGATTTAGAAGTCCTGAACTTTGTAAGATGATAGGGTCAACTACTAAATCTCAGCACTGTGCTAACAATGGGGCGGCTGCTGATTTTGAAATTCCAGGTCATGATAACAAAGAGGTGGCTAGTCATATTAAAAATAATTTTGACTTTGACCAACTCATCCTTGAATATTATGACGATTTAGATATTAATTCTGGATGGATTCATTGTAGCTTCCTAATTATGGAAGGAAGGCATGAAGCCTTAATCAAGGATAAAACTGGCTATCATAAATGGGAGGACTAATGGCTAAAAAGAAAAAGAAAAATAAAAAAAACAAAAAAAACAAAAAAAATAAAAAAAATAAAAAGAAAAGATAATGTGGAATCCAGATAGGATTTTTATTATTGCTATGGCAATATTTTTCATAGGCTCTATTTATGTTTTAAGTTTAATTCCAAAATAATGATAAGAAAAAAAGGAAAAAAAACTTGGGCTTCCGCCAAAAGAAAAAACATTATTAGAACGGTTGGGAAGTGTATTCATTGTAATGACGATATTAGTAGTGATATGAGTTTTATTTGTTATTACCATCCAAGACATGAGCCAATAAAACCAGCTCATTATTCATGTTATAAAACAGAAGCGGAGAAAGAACAAAATGCCAAGAGTCGGTAAAAAACATTTCAGCTACAGCAAAAAAGGTAGAGCTGCTGCTAAAAGGTATGCCAAAAAAACAGGTAAAAAA
>VTLG01009531.1_pt1 | contig 28700 bp, 41 predicted proteins | sample 4694571 | NCBI WGS metagenome assembly VTLG01 (sample SAMN12604809, study PRJNA352737) | marine metagenome | biome: ENVO:00000447; feature: ENVO:00000209|ENVO:00000569|ENVO:01000036; material: ENVO:00002151; isolation source: viral sequences binned using virsorter ...
TTAAATAGTTAAAAAAGTTCAAAAATTCGAAAGTTCAATACTTGTCGAGGCGTTAGGAACCGAGGTTTATTGGGGTCTGAGAGTTGATAAAAACGGCATCATAGATGCTAGAGGGAATGGTGGAGCCGGAATCTTGAAAGTAATTTGTACTGCTAAAGAACTCGCTAGAGATAATGGACTCCAGCACGGGTCATTCAAAAGATTTGAAGTAATTGATAGAAGCCTTTAGGAGGACAAACATGGCAATAAAACCAGAAAATACAATATTTGGGATGGATCACAAGTATCGAATGGACGATGGGCAATGTTCTTGTACTTCAACAAACCTTGAGTGCCTGTTAGAAGATGCTGAGTATTACTCTGATCCGTCAGAGTGGGAAGAGGAACAACAACATCTAGTTAAGTCGGCTCAAAGAATAGTTAAAAGACTAAAACATAAGGAGAACGTGAATAGATGAATAGCGCATTACATTTAGATGGTTGCGATGGTGTTGTGGGTTGCCTATGTGACCCCTATCCAACTGAAGATTACCCAACTGAGGACGGTTGGACACACGCCGAAATCTTGGCGATGGGGGGTGAATCACTAGATGAAATCTAAATAAGCAGATAAGCTGAGTCACGCCCCTGCCAAGGAGAGGGGGCGGTAAAGCCCAGCCACGGTGGCAAGGCCGTGGCAAAGCAAATCAAAGTCCATAGGGAGGACAAAATGAAACTAAGTTTTGAAGGCACTAAAAGCCCTGACCACGTACACAGTAAGGGTAGGATAGCCACCATATACTTCGACATTATAGGAAAAACTCCCGAAAGTAACGAGAGAGACATTGAGCGATTGTGTAAAGAGATCGAGATAACCATCAAAACATTTGGTTATCTGGAGGATCATAGTATCAACACTTCTAACAAAGTGAATGCTCAGATAGATCGTAATCGAGTTTGTCTGGAATGTGAGCTTCCACCTAAACAATTCAGAAATATATTACGAGACGAATTAACAAGAGTCGGGCGAATCAATAAATAGGAAGTTAAGAAAATGCAAGGGCTAGGAGTAAAAGAAGCCCGCTTTTATTAAAAAAACCAAGTAGCCCGCCAGCGTAAAAAACTGGCGGGTTTTCATTATAGAGAAGATTTAATTTAATCGAGGAAAACGTGAATAGATGACAGTTGCAAAATGTGTGATATGTGACGAGGCGATTACCCCTGATCCCAGTGGCTGGGCTGGTGGACACAACGCCCAGCCTGTGGCTACAGGGCAGTGCTGTGGGAACTGCAACGACAGGGTCGTGACAGTGCGGAGATTAGTGGACGCTGGGTACACCAGACCACACGCTCTGGGATTGGTGGCGAGTATGAAATACCGAGAACTGATTTCCTATGGAGAACGTGAATAGATGACTGCATCGGGATATGAGGGGCAATTAAGCCCCTCGTATCTCCTACAAAACCAAACAAACAAAACGTCCAATAGGGAGGACAAAATGGATTTACCAAATACGATTAAACAGATTCGGGAACATACTTGGAAATTAGAAACAGCGGTCAATGAACTAATGGCTGTTACCGAAAGATTATCTCCTGAACAGATGGAGTTCTTAACGTCAAATAACATAGAGGTTAACCTCGTCCCAGAAATAGTCCGTTTATCATCGGTACTTCAAGAGATGAAGGAACTGGAAAGAAAAATACTCGATGCGAGAAATGCCGCACATACAGTTCGGACACGGGTTAATCCTGATGGAACATACTTTTGGTATGGCTACGGTATGAACGCAATTGTCATTAGGGGTTAGGCTCAGAGCGGTGGGGAGTGATGCGTTCCGCATACGGCATTCTAAGCCGTATCCGAAGATGGAACTTCAATACCACTCCCTACGTCCCAATTATGCGATTGTCTGAGCAATCGCAAATCTAATAAAGGAGGTTTTGTTTTTTATAGAATTGGCATAATTAAAAAGGAGGAATCTATATGCCAGAAATTACAATCGGGCGGGACATCAGTTCTGCCCGGAATGTTGACGAGGCTCTCGGCCTCGCCGATCTCGATTGGAACGTTGAACATAATGACACGTACTTTACACGGGGAAATCACGAGGCAATGATGTTCTCGCAGTCTCCCAAGTACATGAGTGTTGTTCGCTCCGATACGGGTGAGGAATTTGCCCACACGACACGACGCTATCAGGTGGTTCAGAACAGGGACGCCTTTAAATTCGTCGATGACATTATTGCTGGTGGGGCAACCTACTGGAGAGGCGGTTACTTCAGAGGAGGCAGAAAAGCCTTTATGATAGTCCGTTTACCACACGCAATCAGTACGCTATCCACGGGAGAGTTAATTCAACGGGCGATGATTATATCAACGTCCCATGATTCAACTCAGGGCATACGAGCCAACTGGCTACCGATTAGATTTGCGTGTGCCAATGTAATCGGGGCAGTCCTCGCAAATGCTCCGATGGTACTGAGACATACAGCCTCAGTTCGTGACGGAATTGCACCAGAGGTTGCCGCTGAAATTTTCTATAATGCGGATGAGTTTTATACAGAATATCAGCAGAAGGCTGAACAACTTATCTCCGCTCCATTTAGCGACGGAGAAATGGAAACCTTTATAGATACTCTATTCAGCACAACTCGTGTCTCTACAGGCCGCGTACGGCGCTCCAACAACTACCTATATGACACTGTTCTGGAAAACTTCCGAAACGGGAGAGAAACATACGGTTCTACAAGGTGGGACGCATACAACGCCGTCTGTGAATATCTCGACTACCAGCGACCAATCGGCAACCGCATGGATACCGCTGATAATAAAGAGGAATCCGTGGAGAATGAAAGACACTTTAATTCGGTCTTGTCCCCAAACAGACTTGGCGGTAATCGTCTCAGAACAGAAGCGATGTCACAGTTGCTTGACGCGGACTCGTTCGGTTATCTATCGGGAGGGGAATAATGGATTACGAGTTAGCCCGGAAAATACGGGAGAAAACCGATGCCGAACTAATTCAGTACCTCGCCGACAATAGGGAATACCTGCAGACGTTGCGGGATATTATCGGAATCACAGAAATGGAAATTACCAGTCGGCTTGAGAACAGAAACGCCACGATCATGAGAGGAGAGAATAAGACGGTAGAAATCTCCTCAAAGACTGAATGGGATAAATCAAAACTTTCCCAACTGCGGGAGATGTTTAGCCCTGATGAGTTAAAGGACATCTACACTCCCGAACATGAGGAAGTGGTAACGGTTCCAGAGAAGTGGAATATGGCTAAAGGACGCAGACTATTGAAATATGGTAGCGAGGTCAGTAGCATAATAGATTCAGCCCGCATAAAGGGTAGAAATAAAATAACCTTAAAGGAGAGTGTATGAGTAATATCGTCTGGAGAACTGCTAGTGAAACAGCAGAAATTCTGGGTATCAGCAAAGTGCGGGTAAGCCAGCTTGCCCGCGCTGGAAGATTTGGACACAACGCCTATAAAAAATATCAACGCGATATGAACTATAACGGGAGTTGGATGATCCCATTTCCTAATGATTACCGAAAAAAACCGACTGGCAGACCGCCGAAAGATTCCAATAGTTTCATACACGTTTAAGTTTTTTTAATCCACAACCTAAAAAAGGAGGTATCAGTGGATAATATAATCGCATCCCTAAAAATAATGGATGTTCAGGACGGAACAGGAGCAAGGGCAAAATTTCAGAGGAAGATCACAGCATCTTGCTCCGCTCTATCGCCCCAGTATCCCGTCACCAATATAAGCCTGTCACGGGAGATTTATGACGGTGCTATACAGACGGGCAATGAATACACATGTGAGTTAAGGGCAACGGGCCTGAAGGACTCAAGCAATGATCCCGAAAGGACTTGGTCTTACTGGTGGGAAATTATTCGGTGGAACATTAAAGATTCAACTTCCCCACCACCAACAGCAAGTGCCAAAACGCCCTTTGATTCCAATTCCAGCCAGCGGTATACCCAGTACTGCACGAACGCCCGAACAGCGTTGATGCAAGCGATTCAGGTTCATACGGTGGACGGGGCTTATATCCAAACTGAGATGGCTCCGACGTTTGCCGTAGCCGATGAGATTCTAGGCTGGCTCAACGGCGTGACATTCACCAGTTGCCCCGATTCTGGCCATCTCGCCGTCGATGCCGTTAACAGCGGGGCTGTTCCAACAGAGATAAAAGCCGCTGATGAAAGCGGCTGGAAAGTACCAGAGTCTATAAAGAACGGAAGTGAACTGAAAAAGGCTTGTCAGGCTAACGGTCTTGATTCCAGATGGGTTTTGGGAACAGTCTACAAAATGCTCAATATCGCAAAGTCCTCAGACTATGTGAACGCCGAGCGGGGTTCCTATAAAGACTTGTTCATGGAGATTCTCAAAATCAGGGAAAATGAAATGCCGGAGGAATTGCCGTGGTAAAAGAACTGCTTTATTGCAGTTCTGAGGGTTGTTCTCTGCACGATTACGATAGTTCTCCCACCTTCTGCGAGTATCTTTGGCATCAGTCCACCCGTACGTCGCAGAAGGTTGCGGACGAGAATCTGGTCAAGGTCATTGAGCGGGTCGGTTCACAAATAGCCGACTCGCTCTCAGACGTTCTATTTGAAGCATTACAGTCTAGTACTACTAACCAGACCCGTTCCGTCGCAAATAGGGCAAGAGAGACACCCCCACAACCGCAATCTAATAAAAGAAACGGGGGAGGTATCGCTATATGACACAAGAATTTGACTCAGCGTTACCACCCCAACCCCCACAAGTCTCGCAACTCGGCGAAATTTATACGCTTGTCTGGAATGACAGAAATATCCAGATGCAGTGCGAGCGATTTGATACAGACCGTCACCAGAATGTTACTGCCGAGATAACAGTTGAAATCCTCGGCAGTCGAGAGGGTCAGGGTCATATTGCCAGAGGTCGGGCGGGACTTTTATCAACCTATCGGACGCTCATAGCAGACTGCGTGGATTTCGGAGGGGATATTACTTCCCCTGACGATTGGCGAATCATGTTCAAGCAATTATCTAATTCCATCCTCGACCGTTACCGCATGGGGGAGCCAGTTATCAACTTGGCTAAAATGACACCCGTCGGCAAAAAGCCTTTTATTCTGGCTCCATTTATCTATGAGGGAAATCCCACTGTTATTTATGGTCGAGGTGGTGTCGGTAAAAGTATTTTCTGCCTGTATCTCGCCGTGCTTCTACAGGCGGGAAAATCTCAGGGAAGGCTCAAAGCGCGGACAATGAATATCCTGTATCTCGATTACGAAGCAGACCCCGACGAAAGCAAATATAGATCAGATATGCTCGCTTATGGAATCGGGCTGAATCCAACGGATGTGAACATACATTATCGGCATTGTTCAGTCCCGTTACGGGAGGAGATTGACGTCATACAAAGGCGAGTCATCGAACTCGACATTGAGTGCGTTGTAATTGACTCTGCGGTTCCCGCCTGTGGGGACGCTATAGATCACGGATCCGTTTCCAAGTTCTTCAATGCTCTCCGCACCCTGTCTACATCAACAAAACAGGTCGCCAGTCTCATAATCGGACATACGACCAAGGCTCAAGATACGACGGGCGGCCCCTTTGGGGCGGTTCACTGGCGTAACGGCCCAAGAAGTGTCTGGGAGTTCCGGGCTGACCAGCAACAGAATTCGAATTACATTGATGTCCAATTAGTTCATCAAAAGGTCAATCTTGATCCACTGTTTGCTCCTTTGGGCTTTACGATTGAATGGAAACCCGGCGAAATTGTCATTACTGACATGGATACGCGACGACATAAAACATTCGGAGCGGACGCTCCTCTTGGTGACAGGATTGAGGTAGCCCTTGAGGATAATGCGACTATGGAAGTAAAGGCTCTTGGGACACTTCTCGACGCCGAAATAGCCGATATTGAGTCAGTATTATTGACAGATACTCGGTTCGTTGAAAACAGCGGGAAATGGGAACTGGGGGCGATATGATAAATCAATCTTACCAGTTGCCCCTGATACCATCGGAGTCGATGTTGGAGCAAAAGTTCTGGCAGTTCCATGATAATCATCCAGAGGTGTACTGGTACTTACTCGACTTCGCGAATGAGTGGAAAAGACAATCGCCAGATCGGCAGTGCGGGATAAAAATGCTTTTTGAGCGGGTGCGGTGGGAGTTAAATATTAATTATCGCCACAATTCAGAGGTGAAGTTAAATAACAACCACGCGCCATTTTATGCCCGGTTACTGATGCGGAACAATCCCAACCTCGACGGATTGTTTAAAATCCGCAAACAAAAAATCCCGTCCACGTTGACTCCAGATCAGGATGGTCTGGAGGACAACGTCCAAGTTATTTAGGAGTAACTGTATGACTGATTGTGTACATAAATGGGTAATTGCATCACCTAACGGGCCGACCAGCAAGGGGATATGTAAAACCTGCAAGGATACTAGGGATTTCCCGAACTCTACAGAACAGGCGATAGCATGGGTGACCACGGCTAGACGCAAGATAGAACGGGAGAAGTTAGCAAAACTAAATGAAAAACTAATTAAACGAAAGGGAGGAGCATTTGAGAAAGGTGATAAATAACCTGCTTTACGATACAACTAAGTCCCGCCATATCGCATCAGTAGAATTCAACGGTCGCCGTAGCTCTAAAGTCAGAGGAGGTTGGTATGGAGGCAATGATGGAGGCAGATATGAAGCGATCCCCCAGAGGCAAGACGAGGATGCGACGATTGATGCACTAGGAAATGATGTGTTTCAATGCCTTTGTAAAACGGCAAAGGGAAATTTCTTCAAGTTCATCCACAGCCACGGTCAGGATCACAAAACTATAAATGGCATATTAAACCCCGTGGACAGAATCGGGGCAAAACTGTGGCTCGAGAGACACGACCTGATAGACGAACTCATTGTCGAATTCGGCGATGAGATAGAGGAAGCATGAAAGTAATTATATAATTGGGCTGACAGAGAAGGGGAGAGAACAGGCATACACCATAACTAGGTCGTGAGGGTTAACAACCTGTCCCGATTAACAATGAGTTCGTCTATCTGATTGTACTATCGGTAATCCTAAACGCCCGATAATCCCGTGAACTTGACAGGTGAAGTTCCAGCGGGTACGACCACCCCCTTCCGCTACGGCGGGAGGGGGTCTTTTTTTTTGGGTAAAAAAAGATGGGGCTAGGAAAGAAAAAGGAGGTCAAAACCTAGCCCCATCTAAAGGGAAGCAAGGCAGACAGTCTTGCTTTTACGTCGTTGATAATACTGGTCTGCGAGTGAAAAGAAAACATCTTACCGCCGCAGACAACACAAACGCCTCTGACACAATTCCTGACCTTACCGTCCTTTAGCGTTAACTGTAAAAATGTCGGATTAGCAATTCCCCGCTTTGTCTTACAAGAAGAACAATATTTCATCATTAACTACCGTCGCTTGTTATAACATCTTTTGCCAGTGCGATTATTCCCGCTGATGCAACGCCCGCTATCTCTACCATTCCTTCATACATGGCAATAATCGCTATACCGCCCAGAATACAAATGGAAGTCAGAACTTGGGGACGCAGATGGATTGTTTCCCACCACTTTTTCATTTCAGTACCTCGGCTTTTTCTTGGGTTTCTTGGGCATTGTCCCTCCTTTTAACTTCTATCTGCCAATCTAGATTCCAGAGTGTAAATTCTTTAACTGCCTGTATCGGCATAAATTCATATTCAGGATGTTCCTTTTCAACATGTAAACCCCATGCAAGGCCAAACTGTAATGACATAATTGTTACAACTAAAAACAGTATTAACCTAAATTTTTTTCTCCCCACTATCTTATGAATACGGGTTCTTCAACGACTCCATCGGCTACGCTATTAACACTTACTGAAGAATTTATTATCAGATCCGCTGAGTTAATATCTCCATCATCACCAATGCGGACATTCTCTAGAGTCAGCGTTCCAATCTCGAAATAGTCAGCATTAAATGCACCAGTCCAAGCTCGGACTCCATCAAGAATTAATTTGTCAATTATGACATCACCACCCGCCGTGGTTTGTATTAGAAGAATGCGGTCAACCACCATATCTCTCGCCTCGTAGCTGGTTGCTCCTCTGCCGCTACCAATTACTACATCGTTAGTTGTACTGGACATCGTAGGACTGAAAGTGTGACCCGCAACGACTACAGATGAAGTAGCGTTGATTTGGTAGATATCTCCGTTTGCCCAGTCCATCGTAGGAAATTCAGAGTTGCGGATAATTAATTCGTCAATCGTAATTACATCAGCGGTACTGGTTCCAGCAATTTGGAACGCATCGGTAAGTCCGCTTTTACCTAAAGAAATGTTCTCAAATTTCACAACATCCATTCTGATATTGGCTGGCATATTTATTTGCAGAGTCTGACTTCTATCTGCTGGGAACTCCTTGTCCACCACCCAAGAACCGACATGACTGGGAGCCGTATATTGCGCCCCAAGCGCAGGAAAGGTGATTTGCTGTTCACCAGTCGAGATGAGCAAGAACATCGAGGCTATAAAACCAAGCGCAACCGCAGACAGGCTGACAATAATGAGTTTTCCACCGCCCATATAAATACCGCCGGGCAACGGCATTCTAAATTTCCAGAACTTCGGCAACCGATAACTTAATTTAAACTTGCCAAAGCTGAGTTGCGGCACGCCGATTTTTTTATCCTTCATCTTTCTTTTTGCCTCCCTTTGACTCATCGCTCATTAAGCCGACAATAACTCCCGCCGCCGCCGTAACGGGAGTGGAGAATATAGCAAAGGCGACGAGTATGATATCGAGGTGAGGAGCTATTTCTGCGGGCTTGCTGGTAGTCTTCCAGACTATCAAAACCCCAAGGGCGACAAACGCAAGAAACAGCGGCCCAACAAGAACAATAGTCAGGAACTGGCTTCCCGTTAAAGTCGTTTTTGTAGAAGCCTCAAGTTCAACAATCCTTTGCCGAGCCTCCAGCAACTCTTCTTCCGCGTTACCACCAGCCACGGTCATACAATGCCCATATGCAGAAAGCACCTAGACCAATCCCCACCACTCCCAACGTCACGCCAGTCCAAGCAACGGTTTTGCTATTCTTCACCTTATCCTCCAGTCTCCCTATTTTTGGCACTTGAATCCGCTTGATGTCCTCAATAATATTACGTGTCCTGATCGGGTCATTATCCTTCATTCCTCTTATCCCTTCTCACCATCATAACCTTTCAGCGCACCACGCATTCACCAGACTAGTGACACCATCATTATTCAGTACAACTATAGTCTCAAGGGGGTCTTCGTCATAATCTTCCCAAGAAGATATTGGATAAGAGGCATGTATTGTAAGCACCCTTGTAAGAAGCTGTGACTGGCTAATCTCAGTTCCACCCCCACTTCCTATACCTATGAATGTGCCATCAGCACCACTTAAAAAGTATCCACCGTCAGTAATATAGTCAGGTGTCTTACCGCTACTATTCAGACTGTACTGGATTATTGCCATTACCCTCTCCGAGATATAAAAAATCTTTTCTTATGATACTCGATAGTCCGATATGCTCTGCCACCAGCTTGTGAGAATCTTCAAACATGTCAACCATGCGATCTAGAAACTCAAACAGGTGAGAAACAGTTGGCAATTTTCCCTCGTCAATCATCTTTTCGCACGTAACGATGTAGTTTTCTATAAGTCTTTTGGCTACTTGGAGGTGAGCGCCATAACTGGTCAAAAATTCTGCGTTGCCCTGAGAAATTTTGCCGTGCATCATCATGTCACGATAGCTTTGCATAAATGCTTGCCAGAGGTGATGTCTGGGTTCGGCTTTTTCGGCATCCTCTTCCGTCCAGTTGTCAGGGATATTATGCGCCGCTTTGATATCCTTCATTGCCTCGATATAAACCGCCATTTCTTTTAAAGCACCTTCCACATACCCCTTACTCCGCTCTTGCTCATAGAGAACCTGCGCTACCTTGTCGAGAGATTCCTCATCGCCTTTTTCTTCCCATTTTTTAATTCGGATTAAATTCTTTTTGTACCTTTTACCAGTAGACTCTAACGCAAGTCTTCTGTCTTCGATCTGACTAAGACATTGTCGAATACGCCTGTAGGGACTGCTAGAAATCATGGTGAGGGTTTGGAGTTGTTGCTGGTGTTGCGTCTTACTACGACCAAGAGTTTTATTTGCTCGATCCACTTCTGCCATCTCTTGGCTTAATGCTCGAACTTTATCTGGAGTCATTGTTGGGAATTTGCCAATTCCCTCTAATGATGTTTCTATGGTCGTAAGACTACGAGTTTCCACTAAATCCCCCTGCTAGATACCTACCTGCATTGTGAAGAGTTCCTACATGTGATGCGGTTCCGCTAAGAGCCTGAATTGTCATCCTTTGTATACCGTCATGATCCGATGTGCCAGCCGCAAGTTCGCAATATGTGCCATCACTTACTCCTGCACCTTGGTTGTCACCTACGTCATTGTATAGATTCATAGCGTCTGTTGCTGTAAAACCATCCGCTCCGTCTATAGTAAAATATTGCACCTTATTTGATCTCGCTGGAGATGTATCGTAGCCACCCATCGTAACGCCCCTAGTGGCATCTTCAGCGCCGACCGCTGTCTCCATTGCCTCATGAAGATTTCCAAAGTCCACGCTGTCAGCAGACGAGGCAAATACCTTGTACTGAATGACCTCCGAAGATACGCTTGTCCTCCCTCCAGCAATTATTGCTCTAGTACTGCCTGAAATGCTTGCCCCTATTCTTCGAGGAAAATATGTAAGAGTGCCGTGAGCAACAGCCGAATTCCCTGAAGTATCTCCAATAGTGAAAACCTCACAGACGGCAGTTCCGTCTGTTCCGCTACCACTTGTTCTGCCTCCCATCCTCATTGCAAGGGTTCCATTAGTTACAAACTGTATTCCATTAACTGACTCACTCAGTGTCCCGAATGCGGCGGCTCCGCTGACACTAGCTATATTCGCTATCTTATCAACCGTATTGGAATACGCAGTGGAGTCATATCCCCCAGCCCATAAGCCTACTGTTTGATTCGATGCGCCACCTCTGCACTGTCTGGCATTCGTAAGAACTCCACCGTCAAGGGATGAAGCATCAGCCGCAATTGTCCAGTAATCTATTGCACTAGATGGCGCAGAGCCCGACCATCCACCACCAATTACTGCCCTAGCACCTAACCACGGCGCTCCAGCCGCCGCTGGAACATCAGCACCCATGATCTTTTCAATATCGTCTGTAGAAACATTAATGACCTTGTCTATATCGCCGATGGCGACATTCATAAGTTTATCAATGTCTGGCATTACGCTAGCTCGACTATTGTCAGTGAAGGATTAATAAATGCGGAACGTACCCCTGTGGCAACTCCCATTAATTGCAAGAAATCACCACTGTCACTGGGAGCCGTCGGGGTTAAAGTGCCGGGCGTTTCCGAAACATAGAGATCCGCTCCAACTGTCATATTTCCACCAAAGCCTCCGTCATCCCTGTAAACGCCATGAGTCAACACCCGAACCGAACTTCCAGCGCTTCCTTGAGCCTCAATCGCTATTCCAATCGCTGGGAGTTTAGCGTTGTCATTTGCGTCAGCCCTGCCAACTCTTCCAGTTGTTGTCGTCACGTATACTGCATCAAATTGCGTGATTGCTTCACCAGCCAGAAACTCTATTACGATTCCCTGAACCTTGTTATCGGTTGCTGGTGTCCCTGCCGTCGACGCAAACCCCAAGAAACGACTGTCATTTAATTCCAAACCAGCGTCTGCGTCATGGGTTAATGTAGTGTCGCCAGATGCTCCAAATGCCGCCACCGCCCCATCGCTTAAAAGTTTCACATCATCCCCGAAAACGGCATCCTTAACTACGCTTAATCCACCGTCTGTCTGTAGGCTTCCGTCAGTTGTCGTGGTTGCCTCAGTTGAATCATCGGTCTTTAGGATTGCAGAAAACGTTCCTGTCGTACCGTTAACCGCTACGGTGGCAACGGCCTTGGAGTCCGAACCACTATGGGTATGTCCTGAAGAAGTGTTGAGAACGTCCGCTCTCAGGTTATTGTATTGTGCGGCTGTTGCCGTATCGCCAGATGAAACATCAGAAGAATTAGCCATTATTTAACTCCACGAGAATTGATTCCACTTGCCTGTATTCCAGAGACCCGGAACCCCGAAGGCCGCTCCTGTTGCGGCGACATAGAATGTCGCTTCTGCAAGAGTTGCACCCGACGAAAACTTGTAATGGTATCCGTCTATAAAAACGGACTGATCGAGGCCCATTCCCGTCTCGGTAATGCCTACCTTATCACTCAAGCGCCGATGAACCATCTGCATAAGTGTCGGCTTATCATATCCAATCATATCGATCCGCATCCGTACAATTGGGTCTTTATATTTTGCAAGTTTTCTCTCTGCCATTCCCGCCGCTCCTGTTCCCGTCGATTGAGAACTAGGCACTCCATAATATGAAAACCAGCTTTTTAAAGTTCTCTTTCGTTCTCCGTAAGTAGTTACGGAATCGCTATCCGTGGAATGGGTCATCTGTCTATGTCTAGCCGTGAGGGTTAGGGATTGAGCAAGAAACATTCTTGTCAGATAACCATCAGATGCGGAATCATTTCGAACTCTTACAAGTTGCCATTTCCCCCCGTATTTTCCGCTGGCAATACTTGTTGACCCGTCCTCATAATCAACCGTCAATGCGAGTTGAGTTCCAGAACCTGCACCGCTGGTGATCCCTGTCCAGATTTGAATTGGATCACTAGAAGTCAGACTGGTATGGGACTGGGCATTGCCCGGAATCCGCATTACCTGAGAATAAGCATCATCCGTGTTGTATTTAGATTCTCCAACAATTTCAATTCTTTCCCCCGCCTTGATGGGAACCCCTCCACTCTTTGCGGACTGTTCCACGAAAGCCGCCGTACTTTCGGTAGTCATGCCCGCACCGCTCCAAGCAGTGTTGTAGCTTGTGGACGCATCCCCTGCCTGAATATATCGAACTTCAAAAAGGTTAAAAACTCCGTCGATCCCATTATCATATGCAAACTGATGGTATCCAGCATTTGTCCCGTCATAACTGTCCGCGAATGTCGCAACTTCCTCTACATGCGGAGCCGTCTGTCTATGAAAACGCCCCTCGAAATGAAAATACCCATGACCGTCAACGTATATAAACCCTTCCTCTGTATCCTGAGTTATATACAACGCCTCAAGCAGATTTTCACCCTCTAGAAACTGGATACTGTATGGGTTTAGCATACAGACTTGATAAGAGGAGGCACTTGCTTCCTCGATATGGTTATCAGTTTGTCCACCCAGATATAGAATTCGCCGAAATGGAGTATCTGAGGCTCCTGCTGTCCGATCCCCTGTAAGAGTTCCCCCCATATACTGAAAACCCTCAATCAGCTTGAAATCCTCAAAGGTATCGTAGCCTTTAAGATAACAATACTGCATACCCTTGGCTGGGCGGGGTCGTATTTCCTTCAGCTTCCCTTTAAAAAGAGGTCGCATCCCTCCGAACTGATGGAACTTGGTTACTGTTGAGTCCTCATAAGCAATAATCCCAATTTTTGTTCCAGCGGCAGTAGCAGTCGCCGCGCTTATATCAACTGTTCCGAGTTTTACATCATCCACAAAAATTATCGCAGTCGATCCGTGGAGTCTGATCATTAAGGTTTTTTTTGTACTGGTCGCCCATGTAAATCCCACTGATCCAACGTTTGATTGTGATCCTGAAATGACCTTGTCTATTCGGACTGTATTTGTTGACATTTGCATACGCGCCAGAAGGTAGTTGTTAGCGTCCACATACCGAAAAACGACGCCGAAATCATAATCGGCGTCAGGAGAACTTGAAGGGGATGTTATCGTCGCCGCTATTTCCAGATCGGTAATTCCTGATTCCACAAAACCAAGAGAGGTCGCAGATGACGATAAGTGGGCATATCCATCCGCATGGCACTGGAATTTACCCGTGGTCGAATTAGTCCATGAGAAGTTCTCGTCATAAGGAACCGCATGGCTGGCAAGGGTCGTTCCAGTCGAATCAACAAATCCGTCGTATGGATACCATATTCTGCTAACTATCGTCTTTCCTGAGATAAGATTTCCCGATAGGGGTGAGGAGGAATATGGAGGAGAGTATTTGTTGTCATCATTGTTAACCTTGATATTCAAAACCGCACCGTTCATATACTCGGTAGTTGGCTGGCGGGTATGCTGTAAAGACATATTTCGAACATCGGATGTTAGGTCATCATACGTGCCGTTATAGTTACCCGTGCCGTCCCAGTCAACCAGAACCTCTGAATAGCATTTAGCCATTAAAAAGCCCCCTGCGTTCGCAAGGCTTGCCTAACCTGTCCTGTAATAAATTCCCCGAATCGCTCTGCGGTTGATTCGTCATCCAGAATTACAGTTCCACCCTCTGGCATCATTACATTAACCGTAACCCCTCCGACCCCACGGGATAAAGGAACGACAGCCTCTGGCCCCCTCTCCCCAATCATCGCCAGAGTCGGGGATTTAACAATCCCGCCCTCTGCTAATGATGGTATAGGCGCGATATCAAAGCCGAAACTTTTGCCGCCGAGTTTGGGAACCCACGAGGGTATTTCAACGCTAATTCCATTTACGCCCTCAATGACGCCATTGATTAAAGCGATTAACCCATTGATTGGCCCCTTTAGACCGCTAACAACACCTTCAACAACCGACTGCATACCGCCCCAAATAGAATCCCAGTTATCTTTAATCATTAGAATTGCCTTGATTAAAGCCCCACCCGGAAGTAACCAACCCCATTTAGAATTAAACGCCTTTTTTAATGTTTCCCAAATCGCAACAGCACCCTCTAGAATTTTGTCCCAGTTCTTCCAGATAAGGATTATCGCCGCTATCGCCGCCGCTAATCCGAGGACGACCAAAAGAACTGGCCCCATCGAGAGATTCAGCGCACCCATCGCAACAGACATACCCGATACGGCAGTTGTCATACCCGGAATTAGAATTACTAGCGGGCCGATAGATGACGCCATGCCGCCAATAGGAGCTAATGCTCCCTTGACCTTGTTCTTCATAATGTCCATCTTATCGGCGGTTGTTAAAGTTGATTCTCCAAGTGCGTCAACCTTCCCCTCAGAGTTCTCCATTGCTTCCAGCAGAGTGTCAAATTCTAACGCTCCGCTTCTTATCGCATCTTTGAATCTAACTCCCGCTCCCGCCCCGAAAGCATCCGTGGCTATTGCCATCGCTTCTGTTTCGGTTCCAGCGTTCTGTATTGACGCAATAAGGTCAGACAAACCAACAGACATGTCCGTCACGCCTTCCTTGCTCATCTTCTGCATGGCAGTAGAAAGTCCGGGCATGATAGCTTTAGTCTCTATCCCTGCCGCCGCCATATTCGCAAATAATGCAGTGGACTCGTCCAGAGACAATCCCATTTCTTTTAATTGAGGGCCGAATTTAACAACCTGTTCAGCCAACGTGGTCATCGGAACGCCCACAGCTTGGGATGCTGTCGTCAACTTATCGAGTTGCGCCTCCACCTCTGAGGCTGGAACTCCGAATGCCACCATAGAATCAGAAACAGCTTTAATCATCGGCTGGGCATCTTCACCCATAACACGGGAGATATCTAAGAAGGCTTTTGAGGCGTTTTGCAACTCCTCGCCCTGAAGAGCCAACTCGGTATTTAGATCGGCTATCGCAGAGGCTACCGCTTGAGAGTCTTGTGGAACGTTCGCAAATACACTCTCAAAGTCTGCTGTCAGGGCTTCGAGGGCTTCACCTGTTGCACCAGTACCAGCCGCAATTGTGTTCTCGGCGGCCTTAAATTCGTCTCCTAATTTTACAGCGGCGGCGGCAAAGGCAGTCGTAGCCGCCGCGCCCATCATTACAGGTTTCTGGAGGCTCTTGACCTTGCCCCCTAAACCACCGAGATTCTTTTCGGCCTTCTTTGTGTCGGCCTCCACTGTGATATTGACTGTATTAGCCATCGTCCTTGCGTCCTTTTGTCACGATATCGAGCATTCTGAGCATACTGACATCCTCGGCAAATACCTCGGATGGCAGTTTCCCGTATTTCTCACAGATCGTATCGATTAACTCAGCCATCACCAGTTCTGTCGGCTTTCCAATGAGATTACCTTCACGGTCTGATCCACCTCCGACTGCTTTCCATCGGGCTATGTTCTCGTCTAGGCTTTTCCCGCTGTTCCAGCCTGTTCAGCCCATGACCCTATAAGAGCCGTGCAAAAGGATGGCGGCAACGTCATCAGACCGTCACCTGTTGGGGGAATCGGATGCCCATCGTCATCCTCTAAATTCCATTCCTTCACAATCGCATCACCAAAAAGCGTAAAGGCTATCCTCAACTCGTCCGCAGATGCCCCGTCAGTTATGGTCTGCAACTCCAGAAATGTCCTAACGTCCACATCCAGCTTTGCACGTACCTCAGCACCGTGATAATCACTGGACTCAGGGAATACCAGTAACGCCTCTCGCCGATCTATAACAAATGATTTACTTTTGGTTATTACCATTACGGAACCGTGTCATACGTTGGCGTTGTTCCGCTCTGTAGAGCAAGATTAGCAGTCCATGTCATAGTCCCGTCAGTTCCACGGTTATACGTCATATCCGTAATAATCATTTCGGACTGTAGGCGGGGATTACTTGATGTATTACCGCCGATCCTCAGATCAAACGTACGAGTCCCAGAAGTGACTTTGAAAACGTCATGTGCAAGGTTACTTGCAAAGTCAGCAACGCCAGAAAGCGATACTGTCAGGTCATTTAGACCGATAAGCCGCTCAAGCGCACTCTTACTGATACTTGTAACATCAATCGTATTCTGGGCGACAGCGACATCATAATTTGTGATATCCGTCGATATATCCCTTGCAGTCCCTCCTGAGTCGTCCACCGCTATATAGTCACCTAACCCGCTAACCTTGGCCATAATATCCTCCTACTAACTTCTAACTATTGCACAAGCAAACTTGGCATTACTAAATGTGCCTGTTGTTGTTACACGAACATATCGTCTTACTGTTCCTGTAAACGTAATACGCTCTGCGGTTACTCCAGTTGCCGCTGTGAATCCCCCACCTGTTAAGTCTGCCCAACTTGAATTATTTGCAGAGTCCTCAATCTTCACTGTAGCCGTTCCACTAGTAAGAGAGAACATCTGGAGATATGCACTGCCACCGCTTGCACTTGATGCCGAATTATCCACGGACGCATTGCTCGACGCACTTGAATGAGTGTCGTCATGAGCGGTTAGCATTTTTCCAAATTCGGGAGCGCTTGAGTTAATCACATACGAGAGGCTAACAGAGATGGGAGAACCACTTGCACCCGATACGGTGTAATCCGACTCTTTAGCAATAAAACAAACCGCCTCATCTCCAATAGATGCTCCTAATGGAATCATGATGTCTTGGTCTACAGTTGGAAGTTTTCCACTGTTGGCTGTAGCAACTGCATGGATATGTGTCGATGCGGGATCAAAAAAAGCCGTAGCAGATACAGTCCCATCAATACGTCCCGGCATTCTTGATACCGCTGATTGACTTAGAGTTGTCGTATCAAAAGCCTCCTGCGTATATCCCACCCCGTCAAGGGCGTTCGCGTCTCCGCTCAGATCGTTTCCCTCGACATACAGCCGAACATTTAATCCCGATTCTTTTGCCATCTGTTTCTCCTATGGCGTAATTGTTACGTCACCAAGAATCTCGACCTCAAAAGGAATATCAAGAGTCCTGTAAGCAACGCCGCCAATATTTGTGTAACCCGTGGTGGACGTTCCGACATTTGAATCGGAACAATGCCCCGCAAGATTTGCATCGCTTCTCAGTGCCGTGTCGATATTAACTGACGCATCCCACAAGTCGAGTTCGATTGATTCCCGTATATCTGCGGATGCTTGCATCCTGAGATACACCCGAATAAGGAAAGTTGTCAGCGTTGACGTATCCCTCAATGTCATCTGGGTCGTTGTGCGAGTTGTAAGCCAGAATGCACATAGAGGAGTGCCGCTTACTGCCAACGGCTCCCCCCGTACCACAGCCGTAAAGGTCGGGTCTGTGACACCGCTCAGAAGTGCATCAATTCTGTCGATTACTCCAGCACGGGTCATTCAAATTCCTCAAGCAAAGCCTGTTCAAATAACTCATCAACTTCTTTCGGCTCCCTTGAAAGCCAGTCCCTGACATTCTGGAACATATGATATCCACTAAACCGTGATGTCTTGTTACGGGATGACGTACCTTCTATCCAACTGGCATAAACGATATTAGCCCCATACTGGGCCTCCCCTGCGTCTATTTGTGCATGGAACGTCTTGACTAGACTTCCACCAACGTGATTCCTTAAATTTGCTGTAATGCGCCCGTGTCCTTCATATAGTTGTTCTTTAACTCGTACAGACCCCATAACAGCGATATCTGTTAGCGCACGATTTGCGGCTTTAATCAAATGATCCTCAGGATCATCAAAAAGCGGCCCATTTGCATAAACACCCTGTTTAGCCATTAAAAATAAGTCTCTGAATACGCTGTTACAGAGCGGAACTCGTCAAGTGTTGAGAGAATCGAGGTGGCATCGAAATCCGAACGGGTAACTCCCTCTGCCCCACTACCGATTGTCATAGTTGTTCCCATGTCCCTGTCCCTAAAAAAAACCTTGCTCAGGTCAAGACAAGCCTGAACGACGATCGGGTTGTATTCGTAACTGTAAAGAGTTGCACCTCCAGAATGGGTTGCGGCGGTTGTTCCGTTAACTCCTCGCTCTACCGTCAGGGTATTCCCGCTGATTCCTGTTATATATAACTGTTCCGAATCAATCAGGATAGTCTGGGCAATTCCCAGACTGCTTGCACTCGATACGCTTACTGATGTCGCCGTTGTGCTTGCTATCGCGTCAGCGGTTGTTTCGTTTACGGTATCGTCTGCATAGCCCCATGTTGCCGCAACTGCCAGCGTTTGCTGACCCGCATAAAAACTCTTGTCAGAATCCTCATTAAGTTTCAGCCGAGTCTTGGGGGTTGAGTTATAAGGCTCAAGCCAGTAGTCATTATTATATCCCTCTGTTAATGTCTCAGAGGCACTCCTGTCCGTCTGTTTGTACGACGTAACAGAGGTGATAGAAACGAGCCATGAATCAAGAGGAATCGCCGACAGATAAAAATCTTTTTGCCCGATCAGGACGGGCGAATAGGACGGAACCAGAGGTTGTGGCGTATCTCTTAACGTGCCAGAACCAATATCAAAATGATGCGTCTCAGTACGGGGGCCGAAACTCTGCATTCCAACATAGTTATCAATGCGACTTGACGCGGACTCGACGATCCTTCTCAGGATTGTCGCATCGCTAGTCCAACCGCTCGAATATGTTGTCCCAGCAAGATAGTCCCGCAGATCATCAATGTTCGCATAGGAATGCCGGGTCGCCATTATTTATTTTCCTCGGTCAACTTCGCTTTGTTGTTTGGTACGGATGTCATCCTTTCAAAATACTCGGAATAGTCTTTTGCCTCTTTTGCGGGCATTTTGTATTCATCTCCCGCAATATAGAGTCGGCCCTTCAGAGTGAATTCTTTAATACATTTAACTTTAATCATAAAACACCTTACGGGACTGGACGGGGAAAAATGTTTAAAAATCCCCGTCCAGCCCCTGTCGATTAACTACTAACTTGCGGCGGCTCTGCACATCTTGAAAGCGGCGGCAAGGGTTAATTGCCCGTCGCCTCTTCTGGAAGCATAGAACCCCACCTGATCTGTATTCATAAATTCAGAATCATTGCGTCTTATTGAGAATCCGGCTCTATCAAAAATCGCATAGTGCTTGAGGTCACCAAAGAGAGCAATCCTCTCAGTAGCCGTGATGGTTGCACCAAGACCGTGAGCCGAGTCGACCATTACATTTGGCCTACCAAGTATGAAATCAATGGGAGCGTCTGTCAGGCTCGAAATGGCGTGAACGCCTGCCGCCGTTGATGCGATACTCGTTATGAGTGACGCTATCGCAGACTTCATAATCCAACTGGCGTTAGTCCTGAACTGTTCCTCAAGGGTGAAATAAATTCCAGTCAGGTCGGCGGCTACCACAGAGGTGGCATTTGCCATCGTGTAATCGGAAGGACTAGCACCCATTATCCCAGCATATTGAGTCGTGCCGTTTCCGCTGATTATTCCCACGTCTTCAAATCTACCAGCCGACTCTTGGAATATCTGCGACAGCATGGCGGGCAAGTTAATCGCCGAATCCTCCAGCAATTCCCTTGTCACCTTTACTAATCCTCCAGACTTCTCAAGGCTAAATGCAACCTGCCCGACTGTCGGAGTCTGGTCGCTATAGGCGGCCTCCTCAGCTATCGCCGCCCATGTTGCTGAAGCAAGAGAGGGGATATATCCATCCTTGCTGGCAACACGAATAACGTTACAGTACGGGCGTAATCGTCCACCCGGAACTCCGGGGTCATGCACTACTTGGTTGACAAATTCTTCTGGAACAAAAAATCCCTTTTTTGTTACTACTAAAAATTTCTTTTTAGCGGGCTAATCATTTCTGTTAGCCTCTCATGGTTTCCCATAAGGTCGGACTATATCTTCAACTCAATGAGTTGTCGGGCACTTTTGGGGCTTATTGTTTCGGTACTCATCCCCTAGTCTCTGAACCTTCCTAACTACTCTGATCCGTTCGTTAGGCTTGGATGCTGATTGGCTTATCTTTCGACTTAGCGTTCCAGCAGTTCACCCGATAATCATCTAGCTATCACTAGCTAGCGAGGCAGATTTCTTTACCTTCGGCGTCAGTGTCCTCTTGCATGGCTTTTTTTTCGTCAGGAGTCGCAGACATTTGAAAGGCAACTTCAGACGGTGCTTTCATCCATTTAAGGAAAGTATCCCTCTGGAATCGAGCGTGGTCTTTGACGTTATCCCCCATCTGTTCCTGCACCCACATAGGCTGGCTCATTGCGGGTAACCCTTTAACCCAAGTCTGAGGCTTATAATCAGCCTTCGTTCTTCTGGTTGTGTCGTCCGAGTTGTACTTCTCAACATCTTTCGAGGCGACGGGCAACTCATTTACGGGACGGTTAAAGTCTCCCGAAAGAGCCTTTAATTTAGTGGCGGCCTCGTCAATATCGTCCGCGTTTTTCATCTTGATTTGAGCATCGAGAATAATTTTCTCGAATTGCTCAACGTCGCCTTCATCAAGCGACACTTGCGCTGTTTTTAAGAGTGCGCCAGCCTCTTCTCTCATCTGTCGGGTGTTCAAGTTATTCCTCCTGAACCGATATTCTGTTTTCTAACAATGTTACAAGAAGTGCGAGTTGTCTCTCGGCGTTCGCAATTAATTCAGATGCGGCGGCGTCGGCATCGAAAGTTTCCTCAACGTCATCCTCGGCGTTGTTGTCAATTTCGGCGTCGGCAGATTCCGCAGGATCATCATCATTTGCATCTGTCGGGATATTCTCCTCTTCCTCTTCCAAGAGGGCGACCGCCAGAGCGGTTGCCTCATCTTCATTTAAATCCTCGGCGAGTTCTTTCCAGTTGGCGGTATCAATATTTCGCACCCGCGACCAGACCCGTGAACTGCTTAATAACTCAGGAGGTTTTTTTCCAGCGTCTTTAATATGTTTTGCAAGATGTCTATAAACTCGCTCCCGATCCGTTTTCGGTATATTTGAACCGCCCCGTCCACCGTTGAGAATCCCTATGCCGCCAGAGCAAGCGCGGATGTTCGCGGCTCCGACTTTTCCGTCCTCGACATGATGGTGGATGAACTTGTAAGAACCACGGGAATCGGGTTTACCGTCAGGACTAACCCACGCATATGCCTCCCGCAAAGTCTCAATATCATTTGATAAAGCGGAACGACTTGCACTCGCGGCCCAAGTCCCGCTTGATGTCTCCGTCGTATGGGCGACAATAGCCCGATTTGCCTTTTTAATCTTTGCATCAATCGTCGCGGTATCTGGGGATGCTCCTCTGACAACCGCGGACGTCTCAACCCAGTCAAGTTCCTTGATCCGTCTCGTGGCTTCCTTTCCTCTGCCCTCCGTTGATACAGCCCCGCTGGGTAGATTAAAACCTACAGACCATTCACGTACATAGTTGCCCGCAACATTGCTGAACGCGTCTCGCCCTGCGTTCGTTTCCATGTTCATCTGCATCTTTGCATATAGTCGATATGCCCCACCCTCTGATTCGACTGATTGGGCATCGAATACCTTGCCGACTATCTGATGCTGGTCGTGTCCAAGCAGTACAGGAATTGGAAGATTGTTGGCGATTGACTTATCAAAAGCAGTCGGCTCGATAATGTCGCCGTCCGAATCGCGGATGTTCATCGTATTAACAAACGCCTCGATAACTCCCTGAGTTTTATCAACTTTTCTGATTTCAATATCTGCGACTTTGTTAATCATAGAGCCTCCGTCGGCTGGTAGTTTCGCGGCATCGGTTCCCAATTCAGGGTTCCGTTAGGATGATCCATTATCAAAGCGGCGTCCTCGGCACGATAAACTTGACCGTGACGTTCCGCGCATGTGCGTCCGTACGGGTCGCCGTCGGGAACGTAATTGTCATCAGGATCGCCGTCCACGTCATCCGCTCTCATATACTCAAAGCCCTGTTCCTTGTAATGGGCAATCGCCGACAGATTCTGGGTTCTCATAATCTCCGTTCGGGCAATTAATCTGGCACGGTTGATCGTTTCACCTGCGACGCTTCTGATACCGGGGAACTTGTCCGCGGGTACGCCCCTCGCCAGTTGTTCAATCGAATAGCCCCGCTCAAGAGCCGTAGCGACAACGCGCTGGAATGCCTTTTTGGTCGTGTTGTGTATGATTGTTGCCCTCGCTGATGCCTCGCTCGTTATGGCTACAACAGCGGGTAATTTATCCGACCACTCAAGAACTCCAGCCATGCCCGAATCATTAATGCGAGCGAACGTTGACTTGGTAACTCGCTTGAAGTTGTTGTAAAGGATTTCGCCTAGATTATTCTCAGCGTCACTGGGCAAAAGATTTGAAAATGACGGAGGGAATTGCTTCTGTTCATCCGTATTGCGTTCCAGATGTCGCCCGATTGTTCCATCAACACGATTCTTTATTCGCCTAAAGAATCTTTCCATATCGTTCTGAAGCCGTTCTGTTAATTCCTCCCTGTCTGCGAGAAGTGTACGGCGTAACATGGCCGCCCTCGGAGCGACACGGGTCTTTTCATCATAGCTTGACGATTCCTCGATTGCAGAAGCCGCCTCAGGCAAAGCAGGAACCGGCTCTTCGATTTGAGACGATTCAATAATATTCATTGGAACCCGACGGATATTCCCGTCATCCATGGCCTCTTCTCCAACGAGTTGTCTTGCCTCGTTAAGGGTGATGATACCCGCCGCAAATAAGGAAGCGGCTCTTGCACTCTGGGAGTCGTTATCGTCTAGAAAAGCCCGCATTTCTGCCATGTCCGCATATATCTGGCCCTCACCCTCGTAATCATACTGAAGGCAATGGTTTAAGAATCTGATAATGCGCTTTATGAGCGGTTCAAGTGTCTCACTATGAAATGAAAACCTAGCCTCTCGATAATTAGCGAACGTGCTTCTGGCAAGCCCGACATTCGCAGAGATTAAAATCGGGGGAACACCGAACACAGCACAGATGCGGGATTCCGTCATATAGTGCAAATCCGTTAGTGCCATATCTTTCGGAGACGATGCCATCTGTTGATATTCGGCATCGTCATCTAAGACCGCCACTTTGTGCATGTTGTTCGAGCCGCCGAACGTTGAACGCCATCTTGATCTGATCCTGTCTGCTTCCTCTTGGGAAGTCAGACGGCGCTTAATTTTTAAAAGGCCAGACGGAACCCCGGCATTCTGAAAATACATCTTGGCAAAGTCGCCCATATTCAGATCAAGATTAACGGTTCTCGCCAGAACGTGTAGAGGAGATAATCCATAAACATCTCCCGACGGGTTCGGTAAGGCAAGATGAGCAATATCCTCTTTTGCCAGCGCATATTCTTTTCCGTCAATCTCATAGATATAAGTATTCTGTCCCCTGTCCTCTGGGATAATCGAAACCCGATCAGGACGCAACAGCCACAGATTGGTGATCTGGTTCGTTCTGTCCCGCTCCTTTAGAACATATACGTTTCCCGACACTTGGAGAAACGTAACGAGACGTTCAATAAACGCATAGAAATCCTCGTTCTGATTGGGTCGATTAATGAGGGAGGCAAGGGGGCTGTCCTTAATCTCCTCAATCCCGCCGTCATTCTCGATGCCCAGATAATAACGGGGCGAGGCCGCGCCATCTGCCAGTTCTCTGATACAAGCATGGACTATCTCGTTTTTCCCGTATCCCCAAGCCGAGAAGTTAGAATAGTTATCAACGGGGTACTGTACTTGGGAGATATCGTTAACAAGCGGAACTGATGCGGCGATTTCGTTATCGGTTGCTTTTGTAAAAACGTTCCAGAATGCCATATCCCTCTGTGCCTTTCGGGTACATGGCGCGACCACTTTATCTACAAATACCACAATTATCTAAATCAAGTCAATCATTAAGAACATGTTTCAGACATGGCATTTACATTTGCAGTTTATCAAAGAACAATCTTGATGCCCTTTATACAAACAGATTAAAGAGATCGCCATAACTAAATTTCGTTCCTTTTCTTACACCGTGAACAAACAATAATAGTTCCCCGTCCCGCCTTCTCTGCGAGAAGTTTGCCGCAATCTGAACAACGGAGTTCCTTGTCCTCCATTACCAGACCCCATCCCCTGCGGCATTGGACTGCCCGTGAACCGCTAATCCCAGACCCATAACGCAGTCATCGTGCAGACCGTCTGGCGCAGAGTAACGAACTCCCGTCCTAGTGTATTCATATCCGAACGCATCCAGTTCCGAGACTATCGCTCCCTCTGGATAATGAACCGCCTGAGTCTGAATTGCCAGAGCCAACCCCTCCATTAGTTTTTGCTTAGACGATGACGAGAAATTAAAGCCCACAACATTCGGCAAATCTCTTTGGAGCTTCTCAACAATCGGGTCGCCAACTCCCGTTGAATCAACTACGGCGGGAGTAAATCCAATATGCCGTGCCAGACGTTTAACCGTTTCCTCCCACGGCAATTGAAAGCGATCAAAGGCAGAAACATATCCATTAACGTCCAGCCCGATACAGACCGTGTAATCAACGTGCTTTGCGAGGTCAACCCCAAAGACAACTGGCGGCTTATTCGATACGGGAGCAATGCAATTTAGAATCGACTGTTGACCAAAAGGATTACCGCCATCATCCGACGGCTCCGCAAGATACAATTCCTTAAATACATTATCTGGGAGCATCCCTTTTGCTTGCTCGATTTCGCTTGCTTCAATAACGCCCGCATCAGCGGCGTCATAAGCTGTCAATTTCGCATAGTGCCAATCCCTATCTCCAATCTCCGCACGACGAGCAAGAATATAAGCCCAATTTTTTCTCCCCTTTACGTTACCAATTATCCGCATTGGCCCACGGGTCGCCGTCATGGTCGAGCGGATAGCATGCCAAGATTCCTCCCTGAGTCGGGTCGCCTCATCAATCACGCACGCATAGACATCCTCGCCATATAAGTTGTCTGGTTTTTCCCCGGATTTAAACGCGACGATAGCGCCGTTAATTAATCGAATAGTTAACTCTGATTCATTCGCCTGATACAAGTCTTGAGATAACCCCCTCCGCATACGCCGAAACGCTATGCGGGCTTGAGGGTAGACAGGAGCAAGCCACCAGAAGGCATGACCCGCCCGTCCTCGAATGGCTTGCTCGATAATCCACGAAAGACAGGCGACAGTCTTCCCCGACTTGGTAGCTCCCTCGATTACCGCGTAACGCTTAGGGCTGAATATCGCTTGTTCCTGTTTCGAGTACAGGCTGGGTCGTCGGTATTTGATTGTCTGTTGCGTTGTCATTCGCACTCTCAATAACAAAAGTTACAGGCTGGTCATTAACATTGAATGAGTTTTGTTGGATCTGGATCATTGATTTGTCTGGAATTACTCCATTGATCTGAGAGATTTTGTCCATGATTTTTAAAACGATATTAGTTGCGTCAACGTCTCGGTTTAATGCTGATTGATACCAGCGTAACAATAACTGGTTATATCGTTCCATCTGCATTGAACGAACGCTATCTGCCATGCCAACGTGTTCTCTGGAGAGTTCCCCAAGAACCCGATTGACATCCTTCTGAATCTGTGAAGTAGAAACGCTTTCCTGTTCGGCTATCTGCCGTACTGTTGCACCAGCGATCTTTGCCTGTAGGACTCGATAACGTCTTTGCTGACGTGCTATCTCTGCTCCGTTTTGTTTAGGCATAATACTTAAATCTTCACCGCCTTCTGTCCTGTGTATTCCTCCCATCGCTGAATCACCACGTCACAATATCTCGGCTCAATCTCCATCGCATAACACCGACGACCCAACCGCTCGGCGGCAATAATGGTCGTGCCAGAGCCGACGAAGGGATCATATACATCTCCGTCGTGATAGGACATAGGACGCTCCATACACTCCAGCGGCTTTTGCGTACTGTGTCCACCGTCTGGAGCGTCGGGAGAAACGTTCTTGTCCAATGATATATCCCAGACCGTCGAGGCGTTCGTAGGGCCAACCCATCCCGCCCGTCGCCCCTTCCTGACCGCGTACCAGCACGGCTCATGCTGAAAGGTATAATGCCCCCTTGAAATAGGAAAGTGAGGCTTACGCCATATAATAGAAGCCCGAATCTCAAAGCCAGCAGATTGGAGAGCCAGACCCGACACAATACAGTCTGCGGCTGGTGCAGACCAACAATATACGACATTACCAGAAAACAAATTCCACGCATCCGACCAGTCAGTCCGTTTATCATCGGTAACTTTGCCTATGCGCCGAGCCGCATAGGCAAGCTGACCTTTTTCAGCCGCCTCATTCCTCCAGTTTGGGTCGTAGTCCACGCCGTAAGGTGGGTCAGTAATCATAAGGTTAGGAATGTTCCCATCCAAAAGAACAAGTACATCCTCCTCTGAGGTGGCATCCCCGCACATGAGGCGGTGTCCCCCCAGACCCCATACCTCGCCCCGCTGTACCGTCGGCTCGTAATCGTCTGCCTCGGCATCGTTCAAAGCATCATCAACGTTGAAACCCTCATCTGGAGGTTGCGGATCCATTAACGTTAATGTCTCATAACCATTTGCTAGAGTCTGGAGAAGGGCGTTGACCGTATCATTATCAGACGACACTCCCGAAAGTAACTCGCCCAACCGCTCCCCGTCCCGTCCAGCCATCGCCGCCAAGGGGTCAAGGGTTGCCAGCATCAGGTCGGCTTCTTCCTCATTGATATCAAGTACCAGAACAGGAACCTCCGCATCTGGTGTAGTTTCTGCCCGCAGATGCCCATCCACCAACATCAATCCTTCAGGTGTTTCTCTGGCTATTAGTGCATCAGCATATCCAATCTCAGACAGGACTCCTTTGAGGACGTCCTGTTGGGCTACGGGATGCGTTCTCCAGTTCTTAGGATTGGGAATTAAATCAGCCGCTTTAACCCGCCGCAATTCTTTAATCCTGTCCCGAATTTTCATATGCACCGCCCTTTGTGTTTACTCGCCCGACTCGCTCCGTCGCACCGTTACCCGGATCAAGTTCTGCGATCTCTTAGCAACCTTATTAGCCGTTAGCGTATACGAATTTATAAACCGAGGAGAGTCGTCGGAAATAACCCCGACGATGGTAAACGCATCAATGACAGGAGCAACGGCAGATGCAAGACCATCATAATCCAGCGGCGTGTTTGACCAGAACTGGTGAACATGGATATCTGCTGTTTCAAAAGGCTCGTTAAGGGGGCTGGGAGCCTCGGAGAGGGCTTTTAAAACAAGGAAGGTTGCGTCCTCCTTCAGCTTCTCCGTTGCGGCCTGTTGCGTCCTCCAGTGAGAACGTCGCCTCCCGTTTTTACTGAGACAAGATGGCAGTCGATCAAGATCAATGGAGATTGCGTTCATACCGAAAGCATACCAGCCGTTAAATTTAAATCCAAATCTCTCTCTTATCATAACGTAAGACCCCCCTCCCCTTTAGGGGAGAGGGGGGTCTTTATAACGACGTAACGTTATAACGGTGGAGAAAATCGTCTTCAACTCCCTCCAAAACCCGTTTTTCCCTAGAATTACGAAGATTCCTCTGAAATTGGGCAAAATAGCCGTAATAAAGTCTTTACACCCCCCCTTGATTGAGTATATACTTCTCACGTAGTAACAAAAAAAGCTACACAAACCCAAGGGACGACCGACTTAAGAGAGGCGAGCCCGAACTCAGTAAAACAACCGCGTCACTACGCAAGTAGAGTACAGGGGCGATAACGGTATAGGGGGCTGAGTCAAAATGAACGTGATGAGCGTTCACCTAAATTAAAACACAGACAGGAGAACGCGATAGATAAACATTGAAACCCCCTAGCAAAGCCGAAAGGGGGTAGCGGCACGTTGGCAACTGACCGCCTGAATGATAAAGCCAAGCAACACAACGGAGGAAACGATGGACAAGACATTCACATATGAAGTTACCAAGGCTCACAGGCACAGCAATCAATACGGCAGACATGACCATAAGGTTCACAGCATTCCCGTAGGGCC
>VTLG01014047.1_pt1 | contig 28691 bp, 49 predicted proteins | sample 4694571 | NCBI WGS metagenome assembly VTLG01 (sample SAMN12604809, study PRJNA352737) | marine metagenome | biome: ENVO:00000447; feature: ENVO:00000209|ENVO:00000569|ENVO:01000036; material: ENVO:00002151; isolation source: viral sequences binned using virsorter ...
CTATATTATCTATTGATTCTCTTGTATCATCTGCACTTCCATCCCAAGTATTGTACATAGCTTGGTAGCCAATAGCTAAATTCCTTGAACCTTCTGTATGCTCTTGCAATGCCTGATACCCAATTGCAACATTCCCAGCACCAGATGTGAGGGCTGTTAGAGCAGATTTTCCTACAGCTACTGTGCCATTAGCTGATGTATTATCAATAGCCGCTCCAGCCCTTGTACCTACAATAGTACAATTTGAAATCGCCCCATCAGCATTATCTAAAGCGGCTGTTCCTATTGCAACATTACTCGCTCCCGTTTGTATCTTAGCGGCGGCATTATATCCGATTGCCGTATTGCCATTCGATGAATCAACTGAATTGGTTAGTAAATCATTTAATGCGTTTGTTCCTACTGCCACATTCCTTGCACCAGTAGTAATCGCCAACAAAGCATTTGAACCCACTCCGACATTGTTTGATTCTGCTCCAGCCGCACCTTTACCCGCACTAAATCCCACATAGGTGTTGTCTGCTCCTGTGGTCACTTTGCCTGACTGATAACCTATCAGGGTATTATTATTATCATCAGCAATAGCATTTCCAGCTTCGTAACCCACAGCCACGTTGCCAACGCCAGATGAGACATTTCGAAGACTATCAAACCCGATTGCGATTGAGCCTGTTGATGAAGATGCCGTTCCACTATACATAGCATTTTTACCTATCGCTATTGAGTGAATAGCCGCAGTTGATGTGTACAAAGTATCGCCTCCAATAGCTATGTTCATATCTCCACCAAGCATATTTGTAGCACTATCCTTTCCTATTGCGACATTGTGTGTGCCTTCAGTCAAATCTGTTAAAGCTCTATATCCGATACCAACATTGCTATCTGCGTCATCAGTTTGAGTACCAGTGCCACCAGCTAACTCACCAATGAAAACATTTAAATCTGCCGCACCATCTGAGTCACCAGCATCCTTTCCAAATATTGTATTACTTAGACCAGTATCATTATTCGATAGCGAGATTCGGGAGTTGGCATCGAGAACTAAATTTTTAACCTGACTACCAGTACTATATGAAATAAACTGTAGATTACCAGTATTATCAGCACCAGCCCTTACTGCATTAATTGCCCCGATTGGTTGATTAGTTGCACCCGCATCTTCAATACTAAATTGGATTTCAGCTCCAAAAGTGTCTGCCATATTACCAGTTGTTGTTGTCTTGAGCCTAAGAGAACTTGAAGCACCAGTTGTGCCACTACCAACAGTACGTTCAAAAACAGCTACTGGAAAAGAACTACCTTTCACATGGAGAGGTGCTTCGGGAGACGACTCTGAAATTCCGACCAGATTATCAGCAGTCAATCTCATTACTTCACTTTGAGATGCATTCCCATCAGTAGTATAAAATACCATATCAGCACCATTTTCAGTTGCTGACCATGCGGCATCTGTTACTGATTCTATTCTACCACCTACTGTAATTGTGCTACTGCTATCTTCAGCACCAGCAAATTCAATTACACCAAGCCTACTACCTGACTGCATCAACGCACCGTCATCAGATTGTAATCTTAATATGCCACCCTGGGTGGATGAATCCGCTGTTGGATTATCAATACAAACCGTTGTGGTTGATAATTGCATCGCAAATGTTGTGCCGTTATCACCATCTTTTACGGGTACTAATGTTGTTGTATTACCGCCACCATCAGTATCTACATGAAGCAGTTGTTCATAACTTGATGCAATAGTTTGTCCTGTTAAACTTGCCATAATATTATCCTATTAATTAAATTTTTATACTATATCTTCCCACTTCCGTTCCTCTCTTTCCCATACATCATTGAGATTAATAGAGTTCCATAGATCACGGGCCAACCTTGCGGTTTGTGTAACTACAGATTGAAGTTTTAATCGTAAACTGAGCATCAGCCTACATATGCTATACAAGCACCTGAAGCTAATTGAAATCCCGTCCATCTACCGAATATTGTCATTCCCTGGGGAAATGTTTCACCATCAATAGCCGCACCACCATTTGAATCAATCAATGTGCCTGTGCCAGTATCATCTGGAAATAATTGTTCTGTTTCTGCTATTAGACCACCTGATCCTGAAGCAAATACTGTATCTTCTATGAATTGAATTGAAACGAATACCCCCGTTCCAGCCGCACAAGTAACTGCTGTTGTGCCTGTTACGAAGATTGAACCCGATTGTCCCATCGCTAAATTTTGAGCCTCTACGACTGCATATTTGTTTGCCATCTTGTTTCTCCTTCTTATGCCTTACCGAGCTTGACAACTCTCATGGGCATCTTGGTTATTTAATTAATCTTTTTTCTTTTTTGCTTTCGGTTTCGGTGATCCATCTTCCTGGCATTCTTCGAATCTGCTTTTCAGAGATTCCAAATCATGATTTTGGGGATCATATTCAATTACCGATCCGTTTGGCTTTTTAAAGTATTTCATATTTATCCTTAAAAAAGGGGGGAACGAGTCCCCCCGTTTTTATTTAGTTAGTGATTAAGAAACATCCGATAGGATATAGACACCATAAGCATCTTTGATTTCAATTTCACCCCAGAAGCCAACAGCAACATAAGCTGTATAACGTGCGGCTTCATTACGTTCTGTGCGGATGCGGAATAAACCTTCAGCACCTACACCAAGACCTAAACCACCTTTGCTCATAGCAAATCCAGCGGCATCACCACCTGATCCAACATTCTCATCAATCTGATCTGACCAGTATATATTGAATCCAGCAATCGAACCAACGTAACCACTCTGGAAGGCTTCTTCGCCTTTAGAACCCATCATCGACATTGGTTTAGCATTTGAACCCGTTACTGCATCATCATGAAGCAGAGAGATAATTCCTTTTGATCCCCAAACTTGCTTTGGAGACAATACCAAGCTATAAGGCATTGGAGCACCAGCGGCTCTTAATTGTCTCATTGATCCAAAGATATGAGAAAGAGCAAGTTCAGTTCCAGCACCACATTCTGTTTGAGAAAATGATTTGCCTAATTCTACAAGATCATCATCAAGTTTAGCGGCTACTGCATTACCTAAAGCTGGACCAGCATTAGAATCAACATTGTCGCCTGATCCCATGAGTACCAAATCAGATACATCTGCTTCGATAACGTGTTCAGAGATCGTTGCAGTTCTTGCGGCTGATGTGATAGCAACAGCAGTTGTAGCGGTTGCCTGAGTAGCGGCACTCACATTACTTGAAGTTAGTTTTGTCCAATCCGAGAATTGAACCGAGTTTGATCCCCTTGCGGCCTGTTTTACAGTTACAAGTGGATACATCACATTCACATGATTGAATGCGATTACTGCATCACCGATTGTCTTTCCAAGACCACCAGCGGCAGTTGATGTGTTAGTTAAAGCCATTTTATTTTCCTTATAATGGTTTGTTTATTAATTATTTTTCATACGATTTCTTCATCGTTCCAGGGCCAAATCCACTAAAGACACCAATGCTTCCAGGTTTCTTTCCTTTCCCAATCCTTTCGCTTCGTTCTTCATGGATGTCGAGGTAATCATCATAACTGACCTTTTTATCTTTGTAGGTACAATCAATATCCTCGCCACCATTCACTTCCGTGTGCTTGAGATCGTTATCAGGATCGAGTGCTTTCTTGAAAAGATCAGTCGCCATAAGCTATTTTGATATTTCCAGATGTTTGAGGATCGTTAGCTTTCTTGTATCCTTTCGGATCAACAGCCGCCCATTCTTCAAACGTAGCATATCCACCCGTTGATGTTGCTTGTGAATTATCAACTGAAGCTGGTGAAGGCTTCGTATTGAACTTATCTACATGGAGTTCCAATTTATCTAAAGGAAGCCCATCATAAACAGCACGATCATCTTCAGGCAGTTTCGATAGTAACGCATCTCTGCGTGTTGCCTGATATTCATCCCATGCTTTAGATTTCTTTTCAGAAGTTTCAAGTCTTGCGTTCATGTCTGCCATTATCTTATCGTATTCGCCTTTTGATTCCATCTCTTTTAATTGCCTGGCTTCACTCTCGCCTTTGATCTTATTCTTCAAAGATTCATAATCTGATTTCATGGTGTTTTTTTCATCGACTAATTCCTTGAATCGTGCGTAAGGTACTTGATCGATGGGTTGCTTTACTTCACTTGCAACTGTAGTGGATTCCTGTTTTACGTCTGGAATATCGACTTGCGTTTCACTCATTTTAACCTCTTTGATTTGAGTATTATGAAAATCATCTGCCTATCCTGAAGTTGATTGGCTTCGATGCGTACTTTTTAATGTTAGCATCTGTAATTCTTCCTAATTGATTTATAGCAAATTTTTCAATCTTATCCGATAAAGGTTGTGCAGTTGATGTTACAGTTCTTCCCATATCATCATTCCATTGAACCCTTTGAGCAAGTGTGCCAGACCATCCGATTGTTACACCATCAGCTGTTACACCTCTTGTTTGTAGATTCCTCATCATATCACCCGTCAGTTGTAGATCAGGCTTCCTACTTGTGGATGATTGCCTTTTAAATTTCCCTGATGCTTTCCTATTTGCATAATCTGTTGTATATGGCCCAAAAGGATTACCCTTGACATCCTTACCGCTTATTGTATCTACACGAATCTTATCTGAAATCTCATCACCGAGTTTCTTCCAGAATGATCTTTTGTATTTTAATATGTCTTGTGCTTTAGCCACTAAATTGTTGTTGAGGTGTTTGTGGTGTTCGCCACTTCCCCTCATCCTGTTTCTTTGATTTCAATTTCTCTGCACCTTTTTTATCAGATAGCTTTTCACTTGAACTCGTTTCCCTTGCCCATCTATGACGGCAGTTAAATCCACCCCCATCACCAAATGCACCAGGGAATTCCGAATCAACTTCATCTCTGGTTAATGCACCAGCACTCATCATATCAATACAGATGTCTCTCGTCCTGTCATCTACTGGCCCCTGATAAATATATCTCGCATTATCTGGATCATCAGAAGCCATCTCAACCGTTACATTACGTTCAAAAGTATTCAATGCAGTATTGGCTAATGTCTCGGCTTGATCTGGCCTTAATACGCCACCAGCACCCTTTAAAATTGATTGTGCTATATCAGCTTCACTTGCACCAGCTATAATTCCCCTTGCCGCTTCATTTCTGATTTGATCACCCATCAATCCTATCTGTTTCATGAATGTATTATTATCCATTCGTAACAAGGCAGTCAATACTTCATCTGTTACTGCACCCGTCATTTCCATAGAACCCAATACTGCTTGATATTCAAGCATCAGATTATCAAGATCAGAACTCAATCCCAGTTGATTCATGATCACATCTTCCATATCTAAAGTCTGCAATACCAATACGATCTCATCCCTTGTCAATCCTTGATTCCTTAAATCAAATATCTGACTGACAAGTTCAGACTGTACTCGTTCTATCGCCCTTGCGAAATCCTGTGCCGCTTTATCTTTAGCCAACTGGTTGCCTCAATGCTTGTAATAATCCTGTCTCTGGTACTGCTGGTACTTCTTGTTCTAATTCACCGAGCATTTCATCTAATTGTTGATCTGGAATATCAGGATTAAAGTATCGGATTAATTCTTTCCTACTCATTAGGTTGTTATCTAATTGGAATTGCAATCTATCTTTTTCTTCAGCCCAGGTAGTAGGGAATCCAGCTTCAGCGAAATCAACTGAATAAGATTCGGATAATGTTTTATTCTGATGCACTTGTAAGATGGTGCGATCTATTTCATATCTTGAATGTTCCCATTCCTTGAATAATGGTATGTCTGATTCTCTTGACTCCAAATTTTCCAAGCTGAGAATTTTCAACGCTTCGCCACTCGGTGGCGTTCCACCTTCACCCCATCTGATTGCAAGTGAATGATTCTGGCCCACCTGATTGATCATCATCTTTACGCTTTCAATCATGTCACGGATAGAACCAGTAGGTGATACATATTGAAGCGATGCACCTTCTGGTAATGATAGTAGCCTTTCGATACCAGCCTTCAAATTAGGAATCTCTGTATCTATCCCCGTGATAACTGGCTGACCTAATGCGAACCTTGTAGCCAATGCGATCTCAGTCATGGCTATACTCACTTGTAATCCAGCCCTCGCAACATCCATACTATCCGATGAGAATTCCACCTTACTGATAGGCAAGATACCATAAGGATTAATCATCTCTACATTGTCACCTATTGGATTAACACGGCCAACAGTATCGAATGAGAAATGCAATCCAGGTTCACCATTTCTTGACTCACTCCAGAATACAAACTTCCGATCACCTTTTAAATCTTTCCCTACTTCATAGCTAATACCATACGGACTTGATTCACCATACAGATAATATTCTTTTGCATTGGTGACTATATCGTATTCAATCCGTTCATGCCGATCCGAATACTTACTACGGAAATGGCACTTACCTATGAGCCATGCTATCTCTGCGAACTCTCTTGCTTTACTATCGAGATGGTAAGCAATATCATTGTATTCATCTGCTGGTTCGCCATTGATAAATCTCTCACATGGTGATTTGAATAACATCATCCTTGCCTTCGCAAATCTCGGTACAATACGCATACCGAATGGCGGCACTTGTTCTAATGATGATCCTGGAAACCATTGAGCCAGATGTGTATCTAACTTCTTATTGTAATAGAAATCAAGAGCAGTATCTTTCTCAGCAATCTCATCCTTTTTTAAATCGTTCTCGGCTCGTTGTACAGACTGCATGACTACATCCCTACCGAGAGAAGGAAGCATCACTTTATCGTGAAAATTATATTCCATAACCTACCATTGTGAACTTGTTACCAATCTCTGCACTACAGGATATTTTAGAGCTATGTAATATGAACAAGCATCTAAAGCATGAGTGAGAGATATATCTTTTGTCTTATCAATTTTCCCATCCCTTGATCTTTGCACTTGTTCTAAATCTTTTATCAGGTAGGTACATTTAGGATCAACCGTCATCCGTATCTTACCATTGGCATCAACAAGCATCCGATTCAATGCGTTGACTCTATCTATGATTGGTGGATTAGCTTTCTTTGAGATCACGTTAAAACCATGATCCCGTAATATCTGATGATCTGATTTATTTGAAGTAGTTGATCGTGCTGATCCTGTTGCATCTGGATATACATTTATTCCTGGTGCTATCTTCTTCATGGCTATAGCTAATTGATCTGTATTAGAATTGGATTGTCTTATTTCATCGAAGTAGTGTATCGTGCCATCAGAGTAAGAACATCCGAGAACAGCAGTCATGTAATCGATATTGAAATCTAAACCAAAAAATAGATTGGCAGTTAATTCTTCAGCCTGTTTAACATGAATCTTGCGATCAAAGTTGTATGCGGCACGGCTTCCTGTACTCACGAAATCAGCAAGGAATTCAGTCTTGTAAGTCTGTTCATCCATTGTTGCCTTTGCTCTTTCTATCTCATCCTTTGGTACAAATCCACCCTGTTCTGTAGTGAACTGCCACGACTTCCAATCAGGATCACTCTGGCCCCGTAGATAATAATCATATAGATGATCAAATGAATTAGGTGTACCAATGAATAAGGCATCACCTTGTGTTGTTGTCAGCATCGGATAGATAATCTCTTCATATACATGAGGTTTGATGTATGAGAATTCTTCCATCACAACCATATCCAATCCAGCACCACGAAGGTTATTCTCTTGCTCAGAGCCTTTAAGAGCAATCTCTGAATCATTCGGCAGTTTGATTGATAAGTCTGATTCATTTATAACTGCACCTTCATGCTGTCTCATTAATGACCTGAGTATCGGCCATGTCGTACTCTTTAAACTTCGGTATGTAGGCCCTACTATCCATCTACGTTCCCCAGGTTGGATTTCTTTTGTTAATAGCCACATCAAACTGAGATAAGATTTTCCCCATCTTCTTCCAGCTACCACGACTTTGAATCGGTGTGGATCGAGAATTATACTCTTGCGTAAGTCGTTGGCTTTCCAATTATTAGTCAAAGCTCATTATCTTGATTGGTTCGGTCTTATTAGTTACTTCCCTTATTTCCTTACTCTTGCCTTCAGTCCTGTCTGCTAATTCTCTTGCCGCCTGAACATTTCCTTTCATGGCTTCTTTAATCATCCCTACGATAACAGCATGGCGAAATGATTTATCCGATTCCAGACTCAACCGCTTTACCTTACCATCAGCCATCTTCATTGTGATGTCTATCTCTTTTGAATTGAGTAATTCATTCGCTACATCAGCCCATGCTTCGCCTTTCTTTGGCCTACCATTAGGATTGCCTGATTCCCCTGGCTTCCATCCTTTGCCTTTGAGATTGTCAATTCGGTTGTAACTCGATTGTTTATCAACAATTTCAGGCATATTGTCTTTCTAATTGGAGCGATTCGGTCGGTATTGCACCGCCACCTACATCTTGGAAAGATGCCGTGCTTCTCTTTACACCAGAATCGCATATCTTTTTTCCCCGATACATTGATGCACCCATTTCTTCAATCTCTGAAAATGGAATTGGATCGTTTGCATACTCACAATCTTTTGAAAGTTTGTAAATATAGGCCAACTGAAAACCTTTTAATTTTCTTGCTTGAGTAAAATTCTTCTTACTTGTGCCATGTTTTGCGGCTATTTCTCCAGAAGATAATTTATAGATAGTTGAGTTTCTCTTGATCTGCATCAAATCAAAACCACTTGCTCTGTAAATTGTTCCGTCTCCGCATTGTGTTCCATCAGCGAAAGAAAGAATCCATTTTATATGAGGTGCATTTTTCTTTATTAATTTTGTTGCTATTGAAATACATCTGCTTTCAGAATATTTTGGCAAAACTTCATCAAAAGCCATCCTGTTTAACTCAAGCATTTCATTCCATTTTGAATTGATATTAGTATTGTCAGTATTTACAAGATTTAATACTTTCCTTTTGTCAATAGGTGAACCAAAGGACATTACACCGTGTAATATATCATCCAGGAATGCTCCGAAATGAAGGCTACTATTCTGCATTACTTTACCTGAATAATGATTCTTTTTTATAAAATCATTCGCAACTTTTGATGGAATTACCTTTAATCTTATGTCTTTTACTCTACTCATAAGAATTACATACCCACCATAAAGCATTTCCGTTGCTATTTTTATTTCCAGTATTGCCAAAGTCGTTTTGTTTGGCTTTTTTTATAGTATTTTCTACCACTTCAGCTTGTTCATTTGATACTGTGAATGTCATCTGTTGAAATGGTTCTTTATCCCCATCTGGAAGTTCGAAATCTGTACCATAATTTTGATCGAATTGAAATAAATCATTATCTGTAAATCCCCATTCCATCAATTCACTTACATCAAAGTAATTAGCGAGTGAGTCATAATCCCATTCACCCACGTTCTTATTCAATCTTATATTTAATTCTTTTTCCTGATCAAGTGGCAGATCAACTTCAACACATGGAATCTTATCCATGCCCATCTCTTTTGCTATCTTTAATCGTTGATGACCGCCTACCAGGATATTCTTTCGGCTTTTGTGTTTGTTTACAATGAGAGGATCAACCAGCCCGAATCGAGTGAGTGAATCCTTCAGTTGTGCGTATTGATCTTTAGTTAATTGGCGAGGATTGTACTCAGCCATAATAAGATCATTCGCCTTGTAGTATTGTATATTGATGTCTGGCATTTTAATAGGCTCTCGAGAACCATACCCGTCATTCCTGTCTTTCGCCCACCATGCGATTATTCATTGGCGAGTAGGGGAACGGATCACCCCTCTACTTATATAGGGGCAATCACAACCTAATTATATGTTATTTTGGATGATTTCACAGGCTTTATGGAAGATTTTGGATGCGTTTTGTTGCGTGTAACCGTTTAATTTTCCTATAGTTGTGAAATTATATCCCTGTACAATATGATAAAATAATATTTGTTTCTGTTCGGTTGTGAAATTATGCCATTTTTGTTCAATCGTTTTACAATATCTTATTTCATCCCTATCAAAATCATCCCTGGCGAATAGATATTCTACTGCGATTTTTGTTACATTTAATCTGTTTACTGCTTTCCTGGCTAAATCTGCCGCTTCTTCAAATTCATAGCCGTTATTGTCTGGTATATCCATAGTATGTGTTCATCGTAGTATGTTATAGATTGTTTCGATCATTCGATGTTTTGCGATTTTACCTGATTGACCTTCTTTGAGTATTTTTTCAGTCATGGCGATTTGTATCCGCATTTTGTTTGTTTCTTCTTTCAGGAATATTATCTCACCTTCCGCTTCTGAGATCGCATTTTTCAGTTCTTTTATTTCAGTTATGAATGGAATCTTCATTTGTTTTTATAATCCTTTATAGCATAAAACGCTAATGTGAAAAAGAATACAAACATGGAAGCACCCAACATAAAAACCCCCAACATATACGCTTGTATGATCCATTCAGTTAGTTCAAGTATTATCATTATTTGCCTCCAGCTTCTTTTCGATTCTATTTAGCCTGATGATGATCGAGATGAACATTAACAACATAAATAATACAAATGCTTCCCAACCTAAAACGAATGTAAGATTTTCATTAAATAGTGATTGAAAATAGTGTTTCATATCTGATCTCCTTGTTTATAAAGTTATTCATAAATTTCATTTGTAACTTCCTGAATAAAGTTTTTTTATGTTCAGGGATTGCTCGTTATCTAAATTTGTAATTTTCTTCATAGATATGATGGGAAAATATATAATATTATTTTGAATTAAGGGATATTCTATAATTTTATTATTATGTTTTATTTTTTTTTGTTCAGAAAGTTCGCTTAACCAGTTTCCATATATATCTCCAGAATCTTCATCAACGAAAAATATATAAACCTTTATCCCCTTTTTTTGAATACGTTTATAATCTTCATAATGATTATGATTGAACCCTGTGTCTGGATAATATGTTCTTTTAGGCTTTGTTTTAATTTCAGCAACAAATATATCAATTTTATTTTTAACGCAAAGTCTATCGAAAGGGTGTGCTTTCTCTGTAACGGGTTTATAGATAATATAGCCTAATTTTTCTATATATTTTTCAACAATATCCTCCCCTATGTTTCCCTTTTTTACTTCTATTCTATTTTCCCAATTAGAATTTATCAATTTCTGCTCCATAGGATTCCCACCCCTTTCTTTGTTCTCTTGAAAAATAATCTAATTTTTTACCAACATTTAAGGTTTCCACGATTTCATAGAAAGCATCTGGTTTCCTTGAGTGTTCTCTTCTTGGCTCTATAATAATATCTCTAACATCATTCCTTAATAACAAAGGGCTTCCCTTTACCCCCATTAAGCAAAACTCGCATTGCATCCGTAACCAATTTCCAATACCCATTTTTTCTTTATTCCAAGTTAGTATTAATTTGTATTCAAAGCCCCAATGATCCATGAGAAATTTAGCATCCCAAATAAACTTATGAGTTGTCCACAACCATAAAACACTATCGTCTTTTGCTGGAATTTCAATCTCTTTTAGTTCAGTAATGCTCATCTCAGGATAAGGGCTTGAAATTCTCCTCCCTTCAGGATTGTATTTCCCTCCATAATTCCAGGGAGGGTCTATTACGATAACATCAAACAAACCACTTGGTTTTGTAAACTTCTCCTTTTCAATATTGTTTTTAATTCTATTAATTTCTTCTTCTCTTGATATTTGCTTGGCTATTTTTAAAGCACCAGCCGTAGATAGTTCTTTTTGAACTTCTATATAGTTTTCAAACTTTTCTTCTGGAATATTAGCCATTTTTTGCCATTTAGAAGATTGATCTCTTGAAATCCCCATATCAACCAATGTCGTACCATTCGACATTGCTTTTCCTTGTTCGCTTTGCCTGTCACCACCCTGTTTTGCTGTTTCTTTTAATAATTCACCAGCCCTACGTTCTGAACGAAGTTTTATTTCTGCGGCCATTTTTACAACTTCAGGGCTTTCCCTTGCTTGTTTAAGTGCATAACGATATGCTTCGGCTTGGTTGCGTATTTGTGCAATTTCATCAACAGCATGACATTCTGCTACTGCACTCTTCATTTTATCCCACTTTTCTAATTGCATATTCATTCTATTCTCCCTTTAATTATATCCCCACCTTGGTAGCATCCACCAGGTAGCCATTTCATCCTTTTTATTGAATTGCACTTTAGATGGGGAATCATTTTGGTACACTTCTCATGTTGGTTTGTAACGTATTTGAATTCTTTTTATGCCTGATATATGGAGTGCGGCAATTCAAACATCTGTATACAGGAAATTTATTAGCAGTCGTGAAATAAGTGGAATCTGTTTCTTCCAGATGTTCTGATGCACAATTCGGGCAAGTATCTTCATCCATCAGTACACCGAGATTCGGATGGTTCTTGATGTATGGCCTGACTTTTAGATACAATTCTTCAAGACCTATCACATCGTATTTGTTATAATAAAGCATATCATCAAGAGCCTTAGAATTACCAGTTACACAATTCTTCCATAATTCAAATCCACCGAATTCGCTCACATTAATCTTATTGGTTAATCCGAAATATTTTGTGAGATATGCCTGTTTGTAAGATGGCAAGGCAAATTCTCGCCTGGTAACCTTTAGAGTATCAACCGTCCTATATGGTGATGGCGGCTCAATCCCGTTTGTTATAAATCTGGCTTTTATCTTCCGATCATCAAACCTATCTAAATTGTGGCCTACTATTATATCAGCATCATCTAATAATTTATGGATTGATTGTACAATCCTTTTGTCGTTTCTATCGATAGCTTCTTCCGCTGTGACCAGATCAGATTTCATTTCATCATCATATAGCCACTTAGCCACCCAGCTCAACATACACCAATCCTTAATAATATTATCGTGAGGTATGTACTGCTTATATAATCCCCATACATATACTTCCATCGGTGCTGTTTCTATATCTAAAAGCAATATCCTCGGTAAATCTTTTGTGCTTCTGACTTCTTCATTTAATGTAATCTTGAATTGCTTTGTACATCCATAACATATATATCGCTGTGATGCTTTGTAACCATCTGTTTGTGAATAATAGAATCCTTTTTTTACTACATGACCGCTTCCGCATTTCGGACAATTCATTTATTTACCCTCGCATATTTCGCAAATTACTTTTTCTTTTCCGTATGAAACAAAATCTTCATAATACACACAAGTTCTTCGACTTGTATTCCTGGTAACCGCCTGATCTAATTCGTAGCATCTTCTACATTTTGGACAATATTTTATTCGTAGATCAGCTTGAACAGCATCACGATTGCTTCTTTGTTCAACCGTTTTAGGCTTATACCCTTTGAATACATGGTAGATCATGCTTGTTTTGTCAAATCATAATCAGCACCAACACTTTTTAGATATGCCGCATGATTTTTAAGCATCTTTTCTTTTGTTAATTTCTTTTCCCTAATCGCTTTAATATCAATCTGGCACATTTTTAGAAATGTATGCAGTTGATCTTTTTCTTTATTAGGTAAGGATTCTACAGGCTCATATACCTGATTTATTACTGTTTGATTTCTATCGAATATTTCACGAATCCTTCCCAACTTAGGAATCCTTCCAGATAGCTGATCATTCGGTGGTGTACATTCGTGCATAATATCAACCCACCCAGCTTTTACAGTATCCAATGAATAATCGGTAATCAAGCCGATCAATTCGTTATATAATGGCCGTGTTCCTTTTATGTCCAGGAATTCAAATAGATCATCAACTCTTGAACTTGCTTCCTGTATAGATGTTTTTTTCATACGTTTCCTTAGGTTTGATAAAATCTGATCTCAGCCAATTCCGAAATGCAGATTTATAATTAGCGTATTTTTTTCCGTTTGCTTTTAAATAGTCCTGAAATTTATCGAATTCAATCGAAACATCAACCGCATCAAATTCAGCCTGTAATATATTCAATTCTGATCCTATTTTTTTAAGCTGATTTTTTTTAGAATTTTTCCCTTTTTCTTTATCTTTATCTTTATCTTTTTCTTGGTCTTTATCTTTGTCTTTGTCTTTAGCTTCATATAAGGGCCTTATAAGACCCTTAAACAACCCATGTCGTTTTAGGATATTAATTACAGAATTATGTACTCTATTTGATTCATCTAAACCACGATATTGAAATTCAATAAAGTCTTTTATAAACCATCTTTTGCCATCATCGAACTCATGATATTGCTTTACGAATGTCTTTCTGATTTCCGATTCTTTGATGCCGTTGCAGAAATATGAAGCCAGTTCAAAATCTACTTCCCAGATACCAGCATGATCACATTGATCCAATACATACATCCAGAACACTTTATGATCATTCTTTAATTTACGAAACCAAATCTTTTTCCACTTGTCGGTGTCTGTATATCTTTTAGGCATTTTGTCTCATCCTTATATAGTTGTGAATAATTCTCTTTGTATTATAGGTTTGTAACTTGCATCATATCTTATATTTTTACCTTTTGGATATGGTTTTATCTCATATTTTAAATCATTAAACATTTCTTTTTTTTCTTTTTTACTTCCTATAAAATATACATACCTATGTTTCTGCGGTCTATTCCTAACTGCCAATTCATTATAGTTCATTGATTCAACAACAGTTTTTGAATGTTTATTAGGATTATTTATATCATATTTTTCAGTTCTTTTTGCAGATAATCCAGTATATATCCAATTCGTAGCTTGATAAATGTATCCATGATGGTTTTGTGATGTGTCTGCATAACTAATAACTATGAAAGTCTTTGGTAGCTTTTTCAAACATTTACCTAAAAAATAAGATGTCAAATTTTTTATAGGATATTCATTTACGCACATTCTATTTAATTCTATCACTCTATCAGAGTATTTTTCGCCACACACCCCAACACATAGAGAAGGACTTGGTGGCGATCCAAAGGTGATAACTCCACTAAGTTCACCAATTTTATACAAACCAAAAGCATAGGATATACTCGGTATTCTTTTTGAATAATGTTTATTTAAAAGCCAATCATAGGTTTGTTTAGATTTGATACTTTTTACACTAAATTCTTGAGCGACTCCCTGGCACCGCCCCAGGCCCTCTTGAATGGTATTCAAGTGAATCTCTCTTGATTCTTGAGTCGCATTTATATTATTCATTATCCAGCATCAATTTTAATTCTTTTCTGAATTCTTTATTTATAAAATCTCGTTTCTTTTTAATTATATTGGATCGTGTATTCAATTCTTTAAATTTTTTCTTGCCTAATCTTTTTATCATGAATTCTGTATGCTCTAAAGGTCTGCCACCTAAAAACCTATGGCATCCATAACATAATGCAGTACAATTATCCAAATCATAACGGGTAGCCCATTTACCTCTACCATGAAAGTGGCTACAATGTAACCCCATCCGAGATGTTGAACTTGTAGGATCGAAGCCTTTTGAGCATCTTTGACAAGTCCAACCATCTCTGGAACGGATGATCTCCGAGAACAATACATCTTGGGGCCACCTTTTAATCATTCGAAGGGCAACGAACCATCTTTTTTATTTTCAATCAGATTCAAGATAATCTGCACATTCTCATACATCAAATCATATTGTTCATCTGATATTTCTTTTTCAGAAAAATCAGTATTCTGGCAAACGATTTTAACTGCTACCTGGCGATGAATATCATGCGTTCTCGCATCATTCGTTACTTCTACTGGTTTAACATTGGCAACAGTTTTAACCGATGCTTCGCCTTCTTTATGAACTCCCCAAGTTGTAGGCTTGGTATCATGTTTTGTTATCCTGAGAGTATCACCACGACCATAATCAGAAGTGACCATATCGTTTAAAGTTGGTGATGCAAACATGATTGTATCAACATTATTGTGTGTGACGGTATGATGAAAATACGGCCCATCAACACCTTCTTTTTCAAAGCCTTTATCGAACTTTAAAGTGACAATCACGGGTTTACCTGGATTGAATGTTATTTTAGGTTTATCTGGCATATTATAGCCTCCATAGGTTTATTATTAAATGAATTATCATCCCCACAATTAAATACGGGGCAATCTTTTGCAGATAGAAAATAAACGTGCCTATCCATAAATCTAATTTATCAATCATGATTTCTTCAGGATTCAGGCAATAATCACAAGTCCTTTCATCCAGATCATAATATCTTTCATCTACTTGGTTTTCGCACTCACAACAAGTCCAGTTCATGATGCCCCCTTTTTTAATCTTTTTAAAACATCTTTGGTAATATCAATCTTCTGGCCGTTCGGATTTTTCAGAACCAACGATAATTGCGGCAATCGGTGTTTATATTGATCGAATCTATAATCTATATCCCATAATAATTCGTCCAGCGTATTCCCGTTTGCATTACAAAAGGAAAAACCGAATTCAGTTTCGTATTGGATTTCTGCATGATATTTAAAATCAAATGGCACATTCATTTTGTCACCTCTTTTATTTTTACACCAACTTCTAATTTTTCAAGGATTTTAACCAGTTTACGCATTAGCCTAACATATATGTGGCTTTTCATTCTTTCGGGCTTTACGATAGTAAATTTCACGTTCTCAGCCATTCAGAGCCACCCTCTTGACTTCATTCGCCCATATATCCATACAAGGATCACAAACATAGATTTTATCAGATTGACAATGCGAACATCTATGATCTTTAAAAATATCGGAATCACGTTTGATTAATCTATCCAATTCCTGATCCATAATCTTATCAATATTCTCAACTTTATTCGATACACTTTTTAATAATCCGATTAATTGATTTTTATTCAAGCCTTCGATTTCAGTTTCAGTATCCGAATAGATAGATAATAATTGATTCTTTAATAATCTCAAGATCACCAATTCTGATGATTCCCAGGATAGTTTCTTACCGATAGATATTAGTTTCATCACCTACTCTCCTTTTTTTTTGTTTCTATTATAACTGGAAGGGTGAAGGTTTTAGCATTCTCAATGAGTTCTGCTTCTTTTGATGTAATATAATAAGTTCTATCCTCATCAATAATTTTTACCATTTTAGGTTTCATCACTCACCCCCTAAGAATCTGTCTAACTCTTTTTGGAATCGTTTTGGAATATGTTTCCCAAGGTAACTTGACTTTTCATCCAATTTCCAGTTTTTATCAATATAGGCATAATCAAAATCCTGATCTCCATTCTCATCACCATATTGATTCACCGACCACTTCCACCTTTGTAATCTTATTTCTAATAAACCATTTTTGACTTCTTCCTTAATTTGCTCTGGATTATCTCCTCTGAATAATTCCACAAGTGTGTCTCCATGATGAACATCAATGATGTCTCCCCACGGCTCCATTGGACAAGCGTTCCATTCATATTCACATTTCCAATAATGTCGAAGTAATTCCATCACTCACCCCCATAATGTTTTTTATATTTTCTTTTCATGTGGGCAACGACTTTTCTCAGCTCGTTCCTTTCTATTATTGAGGCTTGGCCACCATTCTCGATTTCTTCTGAGTGTACCCATCCGCTTCCTGGTGTGTATCTATCTCGGATTTCTTCAACTTCTCGGATCACTTCTTCTGGTGACATTTTTTCCCACCACCCAATCTCGTCATCAGCATTGTCAATTTCAAATTGATACTCTAATTCCGATGAGTCAGGTGCATTTTCAAGCAATATCTGATAAGGGTATTTACTCATTGTCTCATCTTCCTTTGACACGGGGGGCTTGGGATGCGATGAGACATTGGTCGGATGACCGAGAAGCCCCCCATTTGTGTCATAATGTTTGTTTGTTGTGTGTCTCATCGTTGTAAGTATAATATTCACACAGTTAAGATACAAGAAAAAAAAAGCGACCATTTCTGATCGCCTTTATTTTGACAGGAATGATGGGATAGGTTAAATCTCTTCTTCTATCCTCATAGATATATTGAATGTATCTAAAGCCACTTGGCTCATATCTAAATTGTTTTGCCCAAATCTCGCGAACAGATAATCTGATTCCGCTGTAGAGCTACCATCCGATGTGAATATAAAAGGCAATAAATTGCCACTCGTCCTGTTCCATACATCAGCTACAACTGTATCACTTCCAGATACTTCTGATTTATAATCTGAAGGCATAACATTACTTGAATCTAAATATGAAAAACTCATATCATAAGCCATTCTACCACCATATACATAATAGCTTTGAGATGCCTGTACAAATGGTGTCTGGTTGCCTGCTCCTACCCATTTACGTCCTCGATGAGTTGCGTTTCCATACCTTTGCCCACCAGCAGATTCTTGCACGTTGACACCATCATACATGATAGAACGATTCACACTTAAATCTGGTGAATGTGGCATATCATAGAACTCACCAAAGATTACGCAACCAATTTTTAAATCTGTTGTTCCATCGAACTCTTGAGTGCCTCCAGCATTATTAGCTAATCCACCCGAACCTTCAAATTGGATACCCCAATATCTGTCGCTACTTGCTGTAAATGTTATAATTGTAGAACCGTCTGCCTCTGGAGTAATAACATTACCAGTAATACCCCCAGCATTCACCACCTCTACCACACTTGCTATATCTGTACCGCCCATATCAGCAGATTGAATATCGCTTTCAGTAGCAGAGTGATCTACTTTAATTTTGGCATCAGATGAGTGCATATTGTGATTCAGGATAGCAATAAAATCTATATTGAACCCACCGCCAGTATCCATATTTACCAATACATGATCATCGACCAAAGTGCCACTTGAGTGAGTATCCCAGCTACATTGATTCATGGGCTTTAGGTCAAATAATTCTGCCTCCGATCCTTGTGTGAAAGTGCTGATTAAGTTTCCGCCACTCATCAAATCAAAGTTGGCATTCTGAGCTGTTCCAGTTGCCATCCTGTGATTCGCCAAACATGGGTAAAATCTTGGAGTTCTTATATCTACATTAGCCATTTCAATCCACCTTTAATGCTGAAATAGAACAGCCATTAACTTTCTTACTTATGCTCTGAATAATAAATACATCAGAGCTGAAGGCTGTTCCATATAGTTTTAGATTTGCATCCCAATTACTAAATGAGATAAAGTCTGTAATTTCTAAATCATTGTATTTCGGAGATACAATATCAAAATCAATTATAACCTTCCTGTCTTTATAATGACTTTTGTATGCGTTCCGTAAATTATCGGCAGTTGTTGAATCCAGGATACAATCTGCATCCAATTCTAATGTTAATGTATCACCGAATCCATCAACAGTTGTTCCTGTAGAAGTTGAATCTGTAGCCGTTGTTGATTCCATCATCTTATCCCTTGCATAATCTTCAGCATAATTGATAATGATTTTATTCCGCACATTATTTAACGATGTTCTACCGATGTTTTTTATATTTATTTCAGAAAAGTCAATAGTTTCTTCTAATCCCCATGTAGAAGATGGCAATAGAAGTGTTTTTATTTTGAATTTTCCACTCCCAGAAAAGAATACAAAACTCATACATTGACGGCATATTTTAGTGATCAAATCTTTTGAATTAATGAATTTATATTGACTGAATGCAAATTTGATGTCGGCAATAGCATCATTAAATAATAAGGCAATATCTCCTTTCGTTGAATCTGTTTGAGCATTTCCAGCCCTATCAAATGATTCGACATCAATATCAATTCCTGTTGTGCTACCATCTAAACCAAGTTCCCTTCTTAATATATCTTCAATCATGTAAACAGGATTTTCAATTAAAGCCCCAGATGCGTAATTAGGATCAGGCTCATCACCGTTTGCATTTGTTCTAACTGCTGAATTTATAGTATCAATCCAAGCACCATATTCTCTGCCCTTCCCAGATACATAAAGATATTCCCCAACATCAGGTGTGGTGACTGTTCTCGTTCTTGATACTTTTTTAGTAAGGGCCATACCTTCTGCCCCCTTTTGTTCTTTATAATCTACATGAGACTGAGTTTCTCTGGATGTAATTTCGTAGTAATCTTTTATTTCTTTCACAAATGTCTGTGATGGGCTGAACCTTACTTCTAATCCAACCTGAAATATCTGTAATTCATGTTGAGTAGATGTGTCCGCACCAGCATTAAGTTCTAACTGAACTATCTCTTCAAGATTCCATGCTTCTAATTCTGCTGTTGTCCATCCAGAAGTTAGATCGACAGCTTGACTACCAGCACCAGTTCCCCATGTTAAGTCCTCAACATTCGCTAAAGAAACAGAATTAATAGCTACACGAAATGAATTAATATCAATACCCGTTCCACCAGCATCAGGTGTAAAATCTTTATAATGAATCACAAAATAAATGGAAGCAATCGTACCCAAATTTGGAACTTTAGGCACTCTCCACCAAGCATCTACCTCATATCCTTTTCCAGCACCTCCCAATGTTCCATAAGTTGTTAAATCACCATCAACTGTATTTCCGAAATTACCTACATCACCATCGGTATTATGTGCGGCCAATGGCACAAATACTCGCCAATCAACACCACTAAAATCAACCCTTGCATTTGCCGCAGAAACATCTGCATTTGCATCATTGACTTGAAAATAATATCCATCTTTATAGGAAAAAATATTAAAATCATCTAAATCGTTTACAGTAACATCGTCAGGTCTTGCAAACACTTGAGCCTGTGATACGTTCCATTTATCAGTAATTATTGCTGGGAATTTGCCCTTCACAAAATGATGATCAAAATTACCAGAAGTTCCAGATGCTAATGCAGTTGTATCCGCAGAACAATCACCATAAAAAATGGGAATAGGTTTGTCTATATTCCCCTTTGGTGAATTTGTATGCGTTGCTACTTCCACGACATTAATAGGAACTTGATTATGTGCAGAATTGCTATTATCTAACAAGGCAAGATTGATAGATTTATAATCATATTTAATATCACCTGAGATTATACCCGTTCCAATCATTCTTGCGGCTGTATCGTAAGTTCCAGCCTGTGCAGTATTTAAAAATAATTCCCATTTTCGGTTTGCAAAATTATTCGTACTGAATAAATCCGAGAATCGGCCACCCTTAATTGATCTATCTGTATTGATTAATCTTACAGACATATTGCCCGTGGTGGTCGTGAAGCTAAAAAAGTCTAATGATTGCGAATAGCTTCCCCAGGAAGAAACAAGCCCATAATACATATCCGATCCATCAGAACGATCAATATCTGAAACCCCTATAAAATCACTTGAACCTTCTGCATTATAATATAATTTCAAAACCCAAAAAGCTGTTGTGTTGCTAATCTTTAAGGCATTTGATAAAGATGAATCAAAACTAAGCAAGACCTGAACCCATAGATGTTGCCTTATTTAAGGCTGGAATCAATTCATTTCTCACATAACTATCATCTATTAAACCACCAGATATATTTAATGTAATTCCACCTTGAGGGCCGTTCTGATTCATTCCTGGTGTCAATGGCGTGACAGATACACGTTCTGGGCCACTTTCTCCAACAAGCATAGGTGTAGCACCTGAAGTAATAAAGTCGGCTCCTGTGGCGAATTGATTAGGAATAGCACCCAATGCCTTATCCATTAGACCAGCCGCAACTCCACCAGCCCCAGCCGCCAACACTAAATTAAACGGATATACAATCGCTGGATTACTTAATATACTTGTAATTAATTTTGCAACGTGCTTCATGGCTTCAGCCTGTACTACTGATTTCATAGATTCCATTGCAGATTGTCCAGTTAAGGCGGCAGACCTTAAATCTTGTTGAAGTTGTTCTCTTTTTAATTTATTAGCATTTATTAAATATACAATATGAGCAGTATTGACTTTTTCTAAAGTTGTCCCGAATTGTATTTCAGCTTCATCTGATTTTTTTATATTTTGTGTCAATGCGGCTACTTCGTATGATGCGGCATTTGATTTTGCTGTAAGTAAATCAAAAGCATCAGCCTCACTTGACATATTTTTCAACAAACCATTTGCAGATTCCATTTCAAAAATTAACTGTTCTAAAGACATCTCTTTTAAACTCTCCCTAAAATCTAACAATGCCGAATCGGCTTCACTAAATATAGGCCCGATGAATTCTATATCTTTTTGAGTGACCAGAGCTGTCAATTGTTCTACAACATCAGTAAAATTTTCAGCGAGAACTTTAGTCAATGGTGACAATCTCTCACCAATAGCCTCTGCTAAATCTCCAGCAGAATTTCCAGCTTGGCTCAAAGCACCAGCCATTGTTTCTGCTTGTGCCGATGCTTGGCCACCAAAAAGAGTAGCAACATTATTCGTCAATGATTCAAGTCTTTCTGTTGAACCTACTGCACCTTCAACCTGGATACCATAACGGCTCATGGCATTAGTGGATGATCCAAGAGTCTTTGCAACTAAATCACCAGCCGCTTTTAAATCCATCCCCATAGCAACCGCCATATCTAATGTGGCTTCTGTTGCTTTTTTGATTTGTTCTTCGTCTTTAATGAATGCGGCTAAACTGGCTTGGACACCGATGATTGCTTCATCACCGAAAGCCGTCATTTTTTGTAAAGCAGAAGCATGATTAAGTAAGGCGGTTGATGTCTTGCCTAATGCTACTTCAAGTTTCTTTTCAGCCTGTTCCTGTTCACCAGCCAATCTGATTACTGTACTGAATCCGCTTATTAAACCTCTCGCACCGAAATAAGCCGCAGATGCAATTCCAACTGCTTTACCCATTTTAGAGATAGCACCATTTAATCCACCTATTTCTTGTTTGGCTTTACCAGCACCAGTTGTAGAGACTTTTATATTTAGTTTTTTATCTGCCATAATTAAACTCTGGGGATCGGTTTACAAGGGAGGCTGTGCATAAGATCATCTGTATATTGATAATCCTCGATCCCCAAATCTTTATCTTTTTTTAGCATCTTTTTCCTGGCGATGTCTTAATGCGACACCCATTTCATTTTTAATGATTGTGAAGTATTCCAATTTGTGAGCATCAGTCTCATCGAGAGTTCTACCCAAAGGAATATGATAATCAATGATGTAGTGATATTCATTTATCAGATTGAAGGATTCATCATCTAACAGATATTGTGGATTTGCAAATAAAGGAATCAGATACCATAGTTCTTGCCCGATTGTTCGTTTGCCATCACTCGCATTTGATATTTCCAGAACCTCTTCAAAGATGTCATCAACATGATTGAATTCCTTTATCTTTCTTGATACGGGGGCTTCGCCAACATAGGGAAACAAATATTGATCGTGTGGTTTCGGTTGAAATACCCAATACCACACACAAAAGGCTAACCCCCATCTTCTTTTTTTGCTGAAGCCGACAATCCTAAATATTCCATCATGATATGAACTAAGATAATCTCATGTTTAGATTTATCGTATTTATTTTGAAATTGCTTAGGTATATCATCAAAGGCTATTTCAGATGTATGTCTTAATAATTTCATAAAATCTCTATTTGAAGGAATTTTAATTTTCTTTTCAAATACTGATTTATAAACATCTCTGTATGTGCCAGTTAATTCTAAATGATCACCATAGCTAATTTCGTTTACCAATATGTCCTGACCTTCTACTTCTATTTTCATTTGCCCCCCTTATTGTTTAATATACACCTATGTACTAATCAAAATAAATCAGTACACACCCCTGTACTAACAGGCTACTTCTACAAGAGCCGTACTTGAACCAACACCAGCACCAATCGCCTTAACAGATACATCCATCATCATCATGGCCTGTTCATTGAAAGCTACATTAGTCATTACTGAAGCTGGCATACTGATACCGAAAGCCCCATCAGTTAAAGATGAATCATTATTTAACAATGTAGCACCCTCTGATGCACCAGTTACCTGATCCTGGAAGTTCTCAAAGAATGCCTGAACTTTATCATCGTACTTTACTGTAGCATCCAAAGTAGCAGAGAATTCTCCAGCCCTTGAGATTGTTTCAAATCCTGTAGAGACAAGGCCTAAGAAGTTTGCATCATTAGTAAGATTTAATGTGAATGAACTCATCACTAAATCCGCAACACCCACCAACTGCCTATATCCAGCAGTCCATGAATTCATTGTATAGTTTTCAGATGCGGCTGTGAAAGCAGTATCAACTGCACCAACTGATGTAGTTTGTGTTGCATCTACTGCTGATCCAGTTTTGAACGTGGCTGAGAATTTGATACGACCGCCCTCAGTACCAGCATCACCCGAAAGTGATAAGGCAGTTACCACACAATCCTTAAAGCCCAAATCCATAGCCGATATTGGTGAAATCATCACTATTGAAATCAAGGTTCCAGCTTGAGATGAATCACCCGATCCAACACTTTGAGCAGAGGCATTAGATAGGAACGAATAAACACCACTCGCTGATCCTTCTGCTTCACCCATTATATTCTCAAGTAATATATCAAGAGCATTAGTTGTTGCTGTTCCCGATACGCTGATTTCTGCTATTGCACCGACCTTTGTATGAAAAAAGTCCGTTGTTTGTAAAACTCGACTACCAGATCGTACATCCAATGCTTGATTAAGATTCAATGATGGTGAACTAATCGAATCCACATCTAAAGCATGATATGCGTTTCCACCAGCCGCAGTTACTGTTCCGAAGGCATCCTGTTCCGCTATCGCAAATTTAAAAGCTGATGACGAATACGATGCTGTTGAAATTGCCATTATTCATTCCCCTTTGTTTTTACTTCTGTTACAAATTCCAGAGCTGGTTTTGGTATCTTCTCAACTTCAACTTCTTCCCCAGAATTAAGTTTATTAATTACATCCGAATCATATCCACTCATATTAAAACACCACATCTGAGTGATTGGATTCTTTTTATTTTTCAATTTTATTATCATGATGACTCCACATTTATACAACTAAAATTAATCAATGCCCTAATCTTTGTTTCATCATCTTCGTCCCGTTCATATACTACTGATGAAATTCGTCCAGCAATCCAATATCCTGAAACATCCGCATTGTTGTCTGGTGCAAATAATCTTTTGATATGTTCCGCTGTATTTGATATTTGCTTGAATGTATTCTCACTCATATTGCCACCAGTTGATAATTCGTAAGATAATAGTATCGAATATTCACGGGATTGGCCCCTGGCAAGTAGATCAATTAAATTATCTTCCAACGGAACAATAAGTATAGAATGGTTGCCTTTGTGAGAATCGAATGTGATCGGAATTGACATTTCGTCACCGATAATATTGGCAACCTTCCCAATAATAGTATTAACCTGATTTGTATAAGTGATCATATACGATTCACTTGAGCCATTTTAATCGGTGTTGCAGTTGAATCAAGTTCCCCAGAGATTTCCATTTCCCAGGTATCAGAAGCGGTTAGAACGCCAGGTGACCAGCGGACATACATTCCATGACCTACTTCATTCCATCCCCCTGTTACTGTTTCGCTTGAATATAATGCTTCGACTTGCAATCCATCATCATTTGAGCCTTTAGTCGAATAGGTGATTGATGAATTCGATCCCCTGGTAAGCGTTCCACCAGCACCAGAATCAATAGAAATTTTGATTAAATCCCAACTCACAGATGGTTTACCCATAACATCCACAATATCTGAAGTTGTAGAATTATCCAAGCTCACCCTTCTTACGATTCCATGATTCTTTTGAAGTGATTCTTGTTGATTGATGGTTACTTCACCCCGTCTTAATAGATCAAGCCATCCAGTACCTTCTGCATTACTTACTTTACCCGATAGACTTTCGGATAATTCCTGATCATATGGTGCAGTAATAAATGATGCCGCCATGTGTGCTGTACTCATTACAATCAATTCTGGCCAATCTGCACCAGTAGCAGAAGCAATACCTACTCCAACTCTGGGATAAATCGGAATTGAAGCCATACTTCTCACGAAATCACTTGATCTGGCAATCACAGATGTTAGATGTGTATCAGCATCAATACCACCTTCAAAGATGGCTCCGTTTAAAGCTGATGCAGAACTACTTGCGAGATAATATTCCAGCTTCCCATCTGCTTCTACATACCGCCATTGATTATCTGATCCTGGTTGTGATCCATGCTCAGTAGATAAATCTTGTCCATCTTTAAATAATACAGTCATTGGGCCAGTTGAGTAATTGTAATATAAATTTGATGTTCCTGATGCTACCCAATTTGGTGATAGTATCGTTCTTTGATTATATTTTGCCATCTCAGGCAGTACAAATTGTATATCAGCCTGTGAGCAATAGCTTGATTCGTATGTACTCATGCTTCGTATCCTTCATTTAATAATTCTAAATAACTGCAATTCTTCAATAGAGCCAGAACTTCAGCGACTTCACCCAAGACTACACCATCCATATCAATCAATTCAACAATCGGAATTCGTTTCGCTTTACGGATCGCTTTATTAATATTAGTGAGATCATTACCATAATCAATGCGACCTTCAACAGCTTCCATGAATTTTGTTTTAGTCATCTAATATTTCGAAGTGAACTAAGTCATCAAAATTGTTATCTTTGGTTGTGCGTTGTCCTTTAAATAACGAACTGGCATTCCAATCACCGCCCCAACGTATTTTGATGCCCATAGAAGCCGCCATACCAAGCATAAAACCACCGAGGTAGTGGAAGTCATCCCTCGCATTCCAATCTATCGGATACGGGGCAATATCAACTGCCTTCCCTTCAACGTGCTTCCCGAATTTGGTTTTGCTTTTCCCTTGTGCCACCAATTCATTCTGACGTTCCTGGGAACGTAATCCCTCAATTATAGTAATATCAAAGTATTTAACTACCTCATTCAATACATTCTGAAGTTTAGCATCCACACCTTTCAGCCGTTCTTTGCTCCGTTTTCCGAATCTTGGCATCAGAATTTATTTAATACCTTTTTGATTTCAGCAACCATTTGATCATCTTTCTTTGATGGTGTCGCTTTAGCGATCAATTCAGCAACCCATAGAAAAAACGCTTTTGCACCTCGTTTTTTGATTTGCCGTTCTACATATTTCGATAGCATACTCATTTCTTTTCCCCCTTGACTATTTTAGTTAATCCCTGAAAGATAACATCCAGAAGAATATCATCTTTATCAGATGGACTCATTTTTACAAGTTTTTCCAGGATCATGAATCCAAGTAGAACCCATTCCCAATTAGCTGTTAACCATTCCATTATATTGCCTTCATTAGTAGGTTGATTAAAATAGGAATAGCAAACAAGGCTACCCCTCCCCATGTTTTAATTTTTGCAATCTCGACATTATTATTGTTGGTTTTGCCGTTCAATGTATCCAGATGCTTTTCAATTCTTGAAACCCGATGAAAAATAGTGATCTGCCTCTCATTCAACTTGGTGAGATATTTGATTACTTCTTCACGATGTTGTTCTGTTTTCATTTTCCACTTCCATTAATTCGACTCATAATCCCGTCCATCCTTGACAGTTGTTTCTCTACGTCACCCAATGCCTCAATCATGGATTCGTGCCTTCGGTTGCGTTCATCATTTTGTTGCTCTGATTCTCGTTGAATCCGATCAAGCAACTTGAGTAAAATTGATTGGACGTTATCCGATGTAGATTCTGATTTAGCAATATCAACCTGAATTTTATCAAGTGATTCAGATTGTGCATTTTGGCTCTTGATTAAATTCGTTATCATAAATCCGAATAGTAAACTGATTACACCAGTTGCTCCAAGTGTTCCCCATGATTCCATTAATAAATTGAAATCCATTCTTCAATCCTTTTTGTATGATATTTCGCACATTATTTGCTTCTTCCATTCTTTCTCCAAGACAACGGATTTAATCCACCAACACTTTTTTCATACCAGGCAACCTTCGATTCTAATTCCGCAATAGCTTCATTTTCAGCCAGAACGTGTTTGTCCAGTAAATCTTCAATCGTCTGATCTGCTTCTGCCATCTTTCTTTCAAGTTCTTCAATCCTACTTTGAAATTTATAGAAACCGTATATGATCGTGCCAAAAATTGTAATCGCATTAAGCAGAAATCGGAAATTAAAAGTAAGCGACATTGAATCACCGATAACTTGCCCTTTATACGATCGAACACCATTATTTCCCGACATAGACGAAAACTATATAGCCAGTAGCAATACGCTTACAAGGGATGTCATAGGATGTATTCATTACATCTTTTTGAAATCAGCGATTGCCTTTGCTAAACCATCAGATTGTGCTTTTGCTTTAGCTTGATCATCATCAAATCGTTTCTTTTCATTTTCAAGTTCAGATAGTGAATATTCACGTTTTGAATCATCTTGTGCTTCACCAGTTTCAGCATTCCAGCGTTTCTGTTTCCAAGCGATAAATTCTCGCTTTTCTTCAGCTTGTGCGGCACGAACTACTTTGCCATCATCATCTTTCACTTCTGAAACAGCTTCACGGGTGACTTGTGATTCTTTGCTGAATGCACCCTGGTTGTTTGATTTGTAAGAATCGTAATTACTCCAATTCATTTTTTACCTCTTCTTTTGTTAGTGATTGTTTAAGCATATTAATGAATGCTTCTTTACCAACAGAAAGCTGGTCAGCCATGAACTGATTCGTATTCTGTTTGTTTTGCAAATCGTTAATGTGATTTACCATCATTTTCTGTTCGTCAGTCATGTCCTCAATAACATACTCTTTGTCATCTAAGTTCAAAACTGGCTTTTCTTTTTTATCTTTAGCC
>VTLG01002496.1_pt1 | contig 28675 bp, 40 predicted proteins | sample 4694571 | NCBI WGS metagenome assembly VTLG01 (sample SAMN12604809, study PRJNA352737) | marine metagenome | biome: ENVO:00000447; feature: ENVO:00000209|ENVO:00000569|ENVO:01000036; material: ENVO:00002151; isolation source: viral sequences binned using virsorter ...
GAGGGGTAACATTAAACTGCCATGCAAGATACATTGAGTCCTTATACTGACGTATAGCATCGCGTCTTGCAATTCCTTCAGGAGAATTTAACACCTGTTGTATAGCACCAACTCTTCCAGTTGACGGATCACCATTTAGAATAAATTCTTTTGCATTATTGTATCCTTCCATTCCGTCGAACCACGCATCTTGAGGGTCTTTCTTAGGAGACTCTTCTCTAAGTTGATCGTAATATTCCCTCATAACAGGATGTGTATTAATATTATTTATCTTGGTTGCATCCTCAAGTGGGTCTAATTCATCAAACAACTTTCCATACACAGAATATGACAAATCATTTTTTACATCAGCCGATGTTTCAAACGACTGAAACCCTACTCCATATACAGATGAAATAAGTCCCCCTACAGCTACAGGGTTTCCAGTTAACATTCCCACAAGAGATTCTGACCGATCTACTTCCGCAGCTTCCTGTATGTCTCCAAGGAGCATGGGTGTAATCCTATCAACCCAGAATTGTTTTGATTTATACTGGTCTTCGCCTACCTGTCTGCCAAGAAAATCTTCACCTGTTAAAGCATCTGTTGCAAAAGCACCTGCGGGCGATTCCTTAGATCGAATAAATCTTTGAAGAACTTCAGACATATCAATATCATAAATCCTACCTGTTGCAAGGCTTTTCTTTTCACCTGTTAAGGCCATACCAATATACCTGACCCATGCAAGATCACCACCCCAGAAATCAAACCTATGCTCACCAATCTTTCCTTTTCCAAAGTCCGAAGAACGAGGATTTAATTCTACATCTGCACCCATAAGATGTAACTTTTCTAACCACATGTTACCTGTTCTAACATACCCAACCATGGACTTAGCCCACATCTTTGACACCATCATGTTGCGGTTTATATTGTCAAGCCCCAACATCTCATCTGCTGAATGGCCTCCGACAAAAGGTATTGCATTAGGCAATCGCGCACTCCTCGCGGCATCGGGTAACAACGCAGATGCAGTCTCTCTTACTGCTGTTGCTGCTCCGTGAAGAATGAATGATGGACCTGACGTAGCAAACCTTGGAGCAAAGAAAAAAGCTGATGCTATATTTGCAAGCCATCCTATATTCCCTACCGCACCTCTTCCAGTTCCGTAGTTAATCAACTTAGCAAGATTTTTAAGGTCAGCATTCGATGCAGAATGCCCTGCTACTTCCCATTCAGCTAAAGTACGATTAAAAATATCATGTCTGTATTTATTAAGAAATGAGGCATAAGCCCTTTCAGATATTTTTAATCCGGGTACATACTTCTGTAAAAATCCACTGATAAACTGCTCTTCTCTTCGGCTTATATTTGAAGAAGCCCCTTCTTTTCCTGCACGTTCCGCGTAGAATACACCTGCTTCCTGTGCTGCTTTAAATTTGGGGTGCGCCTTAATTGTTTCTTCAAGTAATATCGCATTTCGTTCACTGAAGGCAACTTCGTGCATAGCTTTAAATGCACCTAGCCATTCATCAGGATATGCCCCCATAAATGTTCTACCTTGACGTGCAGCAGCAGATAAGTCAAAGCTAGCAACAAGCGCCCTTGGAATACCTATAACCTCTATAATATTATCCCGACCTTTTTTCCATATCTCTTCGGTAATTTTCTCTTGAGAGCCGAAGATAGTATCCATAAGCTCATCGCCAAATAATTCTCTTAATCTTTTTATTTGTGCAGGCTGTGGAACTTCCAGTCCGCTCATTACTCGATTAAAAGCTTGTAGATTTGCAAAAAAATCAGTATTATCCTTGCTTTTTAACCGAATGAAATTTGTAAGTTCGTCCTTTTCTTTCGCTGTTACCTGTACAATTACTTCTACAGGTTCCCATGCAGCCTTTGGAAGTTCCCCCCTTAACTCTTCCTTTATATATTTCTCTATAAGTTCTGGACTTTTTAATCCGGGATCATCAAACTCCGTATCTATTTTCATTTTTATATTTTTCCACCGCTCCGCCCTTTCCTGACTATACAGTTTCTCCTGTTCTTTCCTAACAATTGGTGCTTCTTTGATCTTATTAATAATTGATTTTAATGATGGAACATTTGGTGTAGGAATCTTTCCTGCATTTAATTCTGTTACTAGCCTCATTGCCATAGCATCTTTTTCAGCCTGACCTTGCCACTCCTTAACAACCGCTTTCACAGCACTCTTACCAGGATTAGCAACGGTGGACGGAGGAAACAAATGGTGAGCATAGTCAATTCCACCAAGTAAAGTGGGTAATGACTTTCCCTTCGGCAATGGAATATTAGTTGGAAGAGTAACATTTAATGGATCAAAAGTTAATTCATAAGTCCCTTCAACAAATTTAGGATATTGATGAGACTTATCTACAACCTCATTAAATTCAATGAGATTTAGGGGAGAGCCTTTCTCAGCTTCTGCTTTTCGAGCCTCAAGCAAGGCTTTATGTTCACCTATATTTAATCCTGGTGCATTAGGACTAGGCATCCAACGATTTAAGTTATCTGTAGTTCCTTCAACCATGTCTCGCGCCAGATCAAAAGGAACACCATGGAACATAGATAAAGCACCTTGGGCATTTATCTCAGCTGGGGTAGCTAATGCTCCCCATATATTTCCTATACTAAATGGATTGGATGCAACGGCAGGCGTTGTTGGTTTAGGGATTACTGACGGTGCAGTTTTAAACGACTCAAGCAATTCCTCTTTAGAAGGCTTAGATACAGGAGTTGATGTAGGTGTAGGTTGAGTTGGTCGTTTTGAAGGACTGCCCATTATTTTGCTCCTGTGTATCCAGACCTGCCTGGCCAATATCCATATTGTTCTGGTGGAGCATCTAATACACCAGATCGCCACGGTTCAGCAGTATCAATAATCGTAGAAGGTTCTGGTGCCTTGTATGCAAATATTGATCCTTCCCCTTCTGGGTATACTGGATCATAAGGCATGTTAGCCCCAGATACAGGTAACTGTTCTCTGGGTAATGGTGGAGGCCCAAACCTCTCTTCCCATTTATCTGATCCTGGTCTTATTACAGGTGAAGGCTGAACATAATCATATGATCCTGTATTCGGATCATAATTTGTTATTTCTCGTCGAGTAACACGTGAGCCAGGCATGTGACCTCTTGGTGTTTCATACCCTCTCATTTGACTGTAATCTATTTCCTGAACCCACTCCCCATCTCTAAACACCTCTTTCACAGGAGTCCTGTCGCCACTTCTATACCAGTCAATTCCTGTGCCAGTAGCGGTCAGTTCAGCTGGTATTGAGAACGGACTAGCCATTGGGTTTTGTGATGCCCATGATGTTATGTTCTGAGCTTGTTGTGGCATACGTGAAAACAAGTGATCTAAAAACTCTGCGCCTGGTGCGCCGTATCTCTGCCCATCAATAATTGCCTCACCATAATATGGAGCGTACTCGCCACTGGGCGTAATTCCCATACCATATAAACTTTGATCTGCAAGACTTGCTGCTGATTGTCTTCCTCGCTCACTCTGAATCCATCCTGGATTATTTTCTAGAGCAGATATAAATGCGTTAGACCATGTAGTTGTTGCACCCCACTCTCCACCTCCCTGTTCCTTTGGCCTTTCTCCCAAGCCTACCCGATCACGTATAGACATACCCCCAAATACTTTCTTGTCACCAAGCATCTTTGGGTCTTCAGTAAACTGTGTAACAAGGTTTTCGTTAATGAGTTGAGGTAAATAAGAACCATGGTTCTCTGAAACCCACTGTCTTACATCAGGAATGTCAAGTCCATACTGAATGCTGCTATCAACTACACTGGCAAAGTGTCCTATAAGGTAAGACATAACTTCAGGAGAAGGAAGTTTTCCATTGTTATCAACCATCACTGCGCTTTTTACAGCATTTTCTAATTTGGTATATGTATTAAATAACTTATACCTGTTTTCCCTTGCTGTCTTTGAGGCTTCAAATCCCTCCTGTGCCTCACGCTCAGCCTTTGCGGCAGCATCTAATTGACTAATAGTAGGTGCTAAAGTTTCATGAGATGTTCTAAACGCATCATTGGCAAGTTGTATTATCTCACTTGGCTGATAGCGTACAAATCCTTCTTCAGTTGCGCCTGATTCCCATTGACGAAACTGATCTTGAAACCGTAAGGCTTCTGATCTTATCTGTCTTTTTAGTTCCTCTTGTGCTGCCTTTTCTTCAGGATCAGCGTATTCATCAATTATGCTTTGGTCTGCAAATTTATTTTCAAACCATTTAGCAGGGTCTTTTTGTATGGCATTGTAATCATCCATAGTAAGATCGTTAAACCGATCCTGTGCAATAAGAATTTTTTTCTGTTCCTCTTGCGTTCTTGGGTTTTCAGTAAAATGAGTAGTTAAAAAATTCAGGTTCTGAAAGGTTTCATTTGAAGCATTAATCCCTTGTGCTTGACGTAACACTCCTATCATTCTTGTTTCTAATGCTTTGCTTGTATAAGCACCTTCCATGGAAAGAGTAGGTTTTATAATTTCCCATTGATCGAACACTCTTTTTACTGTTCTGTCATCTCCACGCCCATCAGCATCAATAAGCCCTACAGCCTGTGCAGCGTTTAAGTATGCTTCAAACTCAAGGTCTTTTGTAAAGTACATAGGTTGTAATGCAACCTGTGACTCTCGTGGTCTTTTAACTGCATCAACCGCTCGTACTACTTGATGCCAGTCCACTAACCCCATACCTAAGAAGTCATTTTCAGACATGGCACTCATATCAGACCAAAAAAGACGGACATCACCGTATTTCCCTTTATCTCCTACACTGAATTGCTGATCATCTTCAACCACAAAATACTTAGATATTAAATCTTGTGCTAAATCAATATCGCCTTGTGAGGGAATAGTACCTGTCTGACTTTCATATGTACCTATAAACTGATCCATAACCTCGTTAAGAAGTAGTTCCACATCATTTACATTAATTGCATCCCTACTACCTTTTGCAATTTTCCTACGTACTTCGGCTAATTCCATAGACTCTGCTTGCGCTGGAGTCATAAACCCCTGTCTCATTTGTGCCTGACGTAAAGACGCATTCGCACTTTCCTCATCAGGTATTGCTTTAATCATGTTTTGGATTTCAGCAAGAATTTTATTAACAACTTCTTTAGGCCATGCACGAGGCTTTTGCCCCATAAACACTCCTGCGCTAGAGGACAGACCTATATTAGGGTCAAGAGAAAAAGGATTAAGAGTTTCAAAGGATTGCCATAGTGCGTTATCTTGAGTCATTACGACCTCTTAATAGAATCTCAGGTCTCATACCATTTGATTTTGCCCAATTATTAAAATCCTTACGTGTTCTCTTTGGAATATAAAGAGTCTTAAAAGCTTCAACCTGTTCTTGATATCTCAACTGTGCAGATGAAACTGGGTCTCTTAACAAATCTGTTTCTTTCTTTGGCATTATTCTACCCTCTGTCCTGACGGCATATCTCTACCTAATCCAGTTGCCGTCCCTAGTTGTGAACCTAGAATATCAAGTCCGCCTAATCCCTGTGGATATACAGACTCACGTCCTGCTCCTGTAGCCATCCTCTGCCCCTGTATATTTTGTTCTCCGGGTCTTTGAAGCTGTGCTTGATTCGGAAGGTACTGTGTCCCAAGTTGATTACCTGTTACGTCTGCTGCCTGCGCTCTCTGCTGTTCTAGCTGTACAGCCTGTGCAACTTCTGCCGCCTGTTCCGCCCTTGCCATTTCAAGAAGTTTTTCAGCAGCCATCTGGTTCTGTTCCTCAAGCGGATTTGTAATACCAACTCTTCGCTGTGCTTCATATAGACTGATAAGTCCTGACCCACCATTCCATAGCCTAAGTGCAAGTAAAGCTTCACGCTCTCTCTCTTCTGGAGCCTCTGCTTTAAGGCTTACATTATTCTCATAGAATGCCTTAATATCATTTGGCTCAATTGATTGATCGAACTCATGTACTGTACTTCTGCCATGTACAGTAACCCTACCCATAGCCTTGTTATTTACAAGTTTAAGGAACTTCTGGTTAGCCTCTTCCATTCCTCTTGCCATAGCATCTGCAAACTTACCAAACACAAGTCTGCCTGTACCCGCAAGTACCGATAATGCAAATCCTGTCGATACTCCTGAAGGTCGCATACCACGTACTACGTTAGGGAAAGTTGCTTCCTCAATCATAGTTTGCACCATACCAAGCTGTTGCAATATTTCCTGTGGTGGCGTAGCAAGAGGAGACGGTTGTATCTGGACATTTGGGCGTACCCAGTTCTTAGAAGCAAACAGCTCATACTCATCCATAGTTGATTCAGCTGATGAAGCTGGCCCATAGAAGTCTATGGTTCTCCATGCATACTGACGTAGTATTGCCTCGTACTGTGTTACAAGTCTTGCTTCTGAATCTAAAAGACTATGTACAGGTTTGAGTATTCCCTGATACCTATCTTCAGGAGACCCAATATCGTAATCTAAAGATGATGCTGGCTGTATCTTTATATACGGATTAAATCCATAGCCGTGTTTGTACGGCCCCCATACCCACTCACCATCTGCCATTCTTCCGCACCAAGTATCATCCCAGTACTCAAGGAAGGTAACTGTTTCTGATGTAGGCATAACTGGCGCCCACTCTGGGTAAAGTGCGCGAATATCATTGCAATGAGCCTCATAGAACTCAATTGCCCATTTCATTCCCGCTCGTGAATCATCCCATATTAAATGCTTTGGATTTACAGCATCAAGTATAAACGGAAAGGATATATCTCTTTTATCAAGATGGTCGCTCAATGCTTCTTTATATTCTGATTCCGAATCGTAATCATCCAGTTTCGGACTATCAGGCCATTTATCTCCATCCCACCATGCCTTCATAAAGGACACGCCGTACTGAATAGAATGTTTTACAATTGTTCTTTTCTTATGTTCGGGTATATGCATCCATACACCCTGTAAGAATTTCTGTATTCTCTCTGACCTATTCTTTGCACGAGGAGAAGGGGACGGCACAAATATAGATGGGTTGTTTACATCCACATGGTCTGTTGCGACATTAACAATAGCGTGAGGAGTTGCAGGACGAACTGGATCAATCGGCATATCATCTGGAATCGGAACAGTTCTTGTTCCAAAATAGAATTCATCTTCTTCATCACACTGAGCATGGAACTGCTCAAAGTGCGTTCGATATGTTTCAAATATCTGTAAAACTTCTTCATCCGTTGGCTTGGAATCATCATAGACCTGATCACCGGGTACCAGTGGATTACCTGTATCAAAATTTATCAATACCATTAGAGATCAACTCCTGCTTTGTCCCATCGATCTTCTACACGTTTTAGTCTTCTGTCCTTCATGTACCGTTCACCAAAACTCATCCCCATTGTACCGTATCCACTGTTGGCTTCCGCCTGTGTAGGTAAGTATCTTCTTCCCGGACCTCTTCTTCTCGACTGATATGAAACTGGTTCGTTACATGCATTTAATGCTAGAGCCAGAGCAAACACTTCGTCGTCATGTTCACCAGCTGGCGCCTGTGCCTTAAAGTTTCCATTTGACATTCTTATATGTTGAAACGCTCTCAGCTGTCTCAGCATTATAGGGATAGCTGGAAACTGTATTGTCTTATGTTCCATTGCCACGGTTAAATTTGCAAGTACTTCTTCACGTACACTTCTCTGTAAAGATATACCTTCGACTGGCATATTGTATGCCATCAGGTCTTCGACCATAGCTTTACCCATACCAGTTGCATCAGCAATTATTCTCTGTAATCCCCATTCTTCGTTGATAGCCACTATATGTTGTTGTACCTGTGACCATGACTCTGAGTCCCAGAACCTGTGATACACAACTCTTCTGTCGTCTGCATCCATAACAGTAAGAACCGTGAAGTCACGGCTGACACCAAGGTCAAGTCCTGCGACATAGTTCTTTCCCGGTAGGGGAGCGTCAAGTAAATCACCTGCGATACATTCCTCGATGTTTGAAAAGAATCCCGCTGATAGCGAGAACTCTGCAAGATACATACGTCTCCATGCTGACTCAGGCATAACCTCTTTGTCAGACTCTACCTCGTCCACATCATCTTCATTAAGTAATGGATTCTGGTACACCGTGTAGTGGAAATACCTGTGGTTCTTATATGCACCTCTTTGCGCTGCTGCACATCCACGCCTGAACCAGTGTTCAGGGTAGAGGGAAGGGATGCCTTCATAGAAGGCTTTCCCCATTCGACCTGCCTGTCTAAGGGTAGGTCGCAATTTTTCAGCAGCTGCATTTGGGATATCCTGTGCTTCAGATACCCAGAGGAAGTCCAGTCCCACAGTCTGTAACGCCTGTGCATTATCAGCAGATTTCATTTCTATAAGTCCCCACACTTCCTCAGTCATACCATTCAATGTAATGGTCATATTCGCCTGATTAACTTCTCGTATCCAGTCAGGATTAAGAAGTTGTAGTAGTTCGTTCCATGCCTGTCTGCCCTGTACGTAGGATGGAGCAACTACCCATGCGTGAAATCCTGGTGGAACAAGTTGGTACCTGTTAATTGATTCCATCGGACGGCTGAGAGATTCGTAATATGCGGACTCTAATTCACCAAGAGCGCAACGAGACTTACCCCAACGTCGTGCCGCCTCTAACCATTTTTCCTTGGAATTAAGACTGTGTACTTCTACTTGACCTTCGTGTGGACTATACCGCGTCCTCAACAATTGCTGTGTCATCTTCTATCTCCAAGTACCTGTGAGGTGTTCGTCGATCTGGTATTACCGCTCCGGGAACTAGATCATCTGCGACAATTGGTTTGATCTTAGGTTTTACTTTACCACGTCCGCCACCCTTTGTTGGCCCTTCTTCATCTGGTAATGCCTGTATCTGCTTGATCACAGCAAGTCGTTTTTCCACTGGTAGTTCGGGATCGTTAAGCATCTGTACAAGATGCCACTTCGCCACACGTTTAAGTTCATTGTTTGGCAGTTCATCTACTGCGGTTGCTCTTTGTCGTATCAGCTTGGCAGCGACACTAAAGTAAACATTCTTTCTTACCCACTTGGTAAGCCATGACTGTGATCGTCCAACATAAGCAAGTGCGCCTGAGTCCTTTGCATGAAACTGTCTTACCCAGAGAAACGCCTTCATCTCTGATGTAAAAGTTTCCCAACCTTCTATCTGCGATCCGTAATCACTTCTCTTTGCAGCTGAAGCGATTGTCGAGGATATGAGTGCTGGATGTATATCTACTGCTTCTTTACGTGGCATTATTTTTTCTTCAGCATATCTCTGATATCTTCATAAATAAATTCATCCTTGATGTAGGAATTAATGATTGAGTCAATCTTAGTGTTTCGTGTGGGGTCTTGCACATTGAAGTAGTCATCAAAACTAATGTAAGGCATGCCTGTATACCTGCTTGCGAACATCTCTCTCTGTTGGCGAAATGTATCAGACTCTAAAAATTCCTTAAACAGCTTTTCTTGTTTAGGGCTTAATCCCTTGGTCTGCATTTGTCTATATGGCTCATCTTTAAGTTTAAGATGTTTATCAAGACGCTCAGAAGTAACTCCCTGTTTCCTTACCCCTTTCCCTTCATTAGGCAGTCTGCTTCCTACTATATCTGAGGCGCCAACTCTTGTTCTGATAGCTTCCCATATTTTTGCCTGGTCAGCAATTGATACCTGCCCTTTTGATCCTGTATCAGTGTAAGTTAATAGTGGTTGTAATCTATCTACTTCCCAATTTTGCATTTCACTGACGGAAGAGAACATTGATGGCAACTTTAATGCGTGTGGAAACTTATCACTATCAGGTAGACCCTCTACTGGCATATACCCCCTGACATCTACTTTCCATGGGCTTTGCTTGAACAACTGATCCATTGTTGGTATCGCTTCGTCACCAAGTCTTTTAAAATTACTTTCATCGTATAGCCAATCTTCAAATGCATCATATAAAACTTTTCTTCCTTCTATATCAAAACCAGGATATGCCTCGACTCGGAATTTAAGTGTGTCGTCACTAGCATCAAGAACATCAAATACATACGTATCCGATCCAGTTCTATTAATTTTGTCCGCAAGATCATCCATAAAAGGATACTGATGAGATACTGGTAGACCTTCACCTAATCCGGCACTGAAGTATGGACTGTCTGGTTGAAACCGACTTCCTTCCATAAAGTCAGCCATTTCGCGAGAGGTATTCGTAACATCCTGTATTTTAAATTTACCACCTTCCGTTATTGATTCCAGTACCCTTTGTCCTGGTTGTAATAAATCTGCCGAGGTTCCTTCAGCAGTTCTTCTTATATTCTTCAATGCTACAGCAGAAATCGGGCCAACCATCTTGCCGATATCAGCAGCATGTCCAAGTATTTGTCCACCTGGAACAGCCTCTCCGATATCGAGAGCTGCGTCTAATGCGTCCCATCCACCTTGCCACTCTTCCGTTCCAGCTCGATGCATCCACGACCCAGGAGTAACATCACGCTCTTTGGCTTCCTGTATATTTTCTTGCCACCCAAGATGCATTGGAGAAAAAGAACCGGGCGCAATAGCATGTTGAAAAAACCCAAAAGGCATTTGAAATGACGAAACCTTTTGTTCGTCTACGGTTAGCCCTGATCGTTGTGGGGGTACAGCTGAATAAGTTGGGCCACCGATATTAATGTTCTGTTCAAATGGCGCAGCTGGTAATCGGTTAACAAGTCCTAGGGGAGCAACCTGTCCCTGATGAAACCTTGCACCTTCAGGTTCAAAGGCCGGATCTTTCCATGGTTCTGCCATATCTAGAATCCAAAGGGATTCATCTGCATTCGTCTCATCCAAGGAATATTAGCACCATACTGTTCCACAATTCCCCTGAAACCTTCTGGTGTTATTTCATTTTCATTCCATACCCTTGGTACACCCTGAAAGGAATTACCGAAATTCCTGTTTGGTGCTTGGTAATGCGGTGTGTTTCTAAAAAAATCTGACCCATAATAATCCATCGGATTCATACCAGGACGAAACTGTCCCCCCTGATAGTGCTGTAAAGTTCCATAGTTTGCTATATTTGGGTACTGCCCACCGAAAAGAGTTGATCCGTCTGGTGTCATCTGCCCCGCAATAGGAACAGGTCGCGCCCATGCTGGATGCATAGGATTAACTGAGTAACCCGGAGTAAGTGCTGGTAAAATCTGCCCCTCTCTATTCCTCATTGGTTGATTACCTGTCATCATTCCCGACTGCACAAGCCGTTGAGCAAAAGGCATAGGTGTTGCCTGTGGGGCTTGCTGTTGTATGCCTGTCTGCCGTGTCGGGTCAACAGGATCGTTAAAAGTCTGTTGTTGTGGTTGCCTGGTGTTCCGTTTCGCCTTTGACTTTGGACTGCGCTTAGGTGACCAAGTGTCAGGAAAATTGATTGGATTCCAAGCCACGCTACGCCGTGTGTTTGGGTCAACTGGATCGTTAACCCCTGACTGACCACCTGTAAACTGATATCGCATCGTCATGTCAGTACTTCCTTTTCTTCATTGCCTTTTTCGCGGCAGCCTTACCTTTCTTTGTATAAGGGAATTTCTTCTTTCCTACTTTCGGCATATTAATCTCCTAAAAGATTACCGAGGAGGAAAATCGTAAAAACCTCCCCGGCAACCTACCGTTTAGGATGAGGGAAAAAACACCAAGGATAACAGATATGGCGGAGAACATAATCTTAAAAAAACCCCATCCGCTAACAAGATACCAGAAACTAACTACCTGTGGCAATCACATGAACATGAACTCAACGCACAGAAACCGTGGTCGTTGTAGATGCAGATCAATGACATATTTACCCCCCTTTCCTTAAGAATCCTATCCCCCTAGTATTTATATTATATATATATTATATATTATTAGCGAAATTAGGCATTTCATGCTTTCTGCCCTCCATGCCGTAATTTCTTTTAGTCACGGATGACGCCTAGCAGATTGAATCCTGGGCGCCTAATTAGGCATTCCTGGACGCCTATTTTTAAAAAATTACCGACATTACCGACATACCGACACAATCCTGGGCGCCTACTTTGGCAATCCTGGGCGCCTACTTTGTAGCTAAATCATCCCTTACTAGGAAAAAGATTTCGTAGTTGGTAAAAAGTGGTTGAAAAAATTTTCGCAGGTCGAAAAAAACGAGAAATTGTGTGAGCTGCTACGTACGTATATTGTGGATCTCATATCTCAATCGGCTCGGTTTTCCAGATTTCCTATGGCCACGCCATGCCACGCCACGCCACAAAAACATCACTAATGAAATATTGATATATCACTAGTGATTGATAGATTGATATTAAACCTAGTCTTTTAATTCGTCCGCTAGTGCGGACAATATCAGTAATGTTGTTGTTATTGGCTATATGTTCACACTCGTTCGAGTAATACCTATATTTCTACCAATTCACCAAAATAATCGTCATACACCTTATGAGTAATTTAGGAACAAATTTGCATAATATTGACAATTGTGTATATAATATCCACGCCACATTTCCGCATTGGCAACGGACACTAGCTAGGAGCATCAACCTTAGACATGACGCGACGATTCAGGCCGAATAAAGCACAACGCGCACTCCTCAAGAGTGTCACAGGTCGCACGAGCCTATACGAATCAGACAAGCTATCCGATATCCGCGTTGACGGTACAAGGTACGACAGCAACACAGATAACGAGCGTGAAAACTGGTTTGTGACTGCGAAAGTCTCTCACAAGGCTAAATACGGATACCACTACGGTAAACGTATGATGAATCGCGCGAAAAATCAGCATCCGACAGGTTGTCACGTTGAAACTCCGACCACGCCGACGGTATCACGCCACGACCCCACGCAATTACCAGATTTGCCACGTCGCGACCTTCCGACGGTGTCACCGTTCAATTTAGACGGCAATTCAGAGCCTAGATATAAGGCACGCTCTCATCAGGAGACGCCACGCGTACCGCGTGAGCCTAGGCAAGGAATTATCCATAATTGCCGTTCAAATAGAACGTCCACATGTCGCCTAGTCTGGCACTAGGCACAAACCAGACGTCCACAAGTCTTTAAAGAGTGAGTGTGCAAGGCACACATTGACAATTTAATAATTCGATTGGTTGTTAAACGTATAGATTAAAAATCCGCTTCAGCGGACAAATAAAAAAATCTAATTTATACGGAGATAATAAATGTTTACATTTAGCGCAAACAACACCACAGCAGAATACAGAAACGCAGTTGAAATAGTCGGATTAGCAATTGATGAAAAATATGGTCATACCGCACAGCGCGACGTTGATTTGGATATTGACGTTACAATGTACGCGTCTGGTAATCAGGATTCACCGTCCGCCTATTCTGACATAGGAATTGCTAATGGCCTTAGAGTAACTTTCAACCACGCACACAAAAATTTCACCACGCACAAATATAACGCGGACGGCGAATTTGTTGGCGTAAAGATGGCGCGCAAAAATGGCGCGTTGATAGTTGCCACGATAGCGCAAGCAATGGCACTTTCTAGCGTCGATGCAAAAGACCGATTTTACACCAGTAAAGACAACGGCAAATCAGGCAGTAACAAGAAAGTACGCGCACAGGCAGAAGATAAAAACTCAGGCAAGCAAAGCGGACGCGATGCAATGGAAAATTTCGGCCTGAAGTTACTTGCTAACAGACGCGGTTTTGAGATTGCAGACGTCGAAACATACAAGCAAATAGCGGAAGAATTCGCATCCGAAATTGATACAATTCGCAAGCTTAAAATTTCCGACGACTACACGCCACGAGTAAAGGCCGATACTGAAGCGAAACCTAAAAACATTAAAGTCATTTGCGATACTGACGAAGATTGCTCATTCATGGAAGCTGTTAAAAGTTTCGTGATTGAGAACGGAAAAGCTTCAGAAATTAAAGACTGGCACTGTCCACAAGGTCATTTACTAATTGACGCCACAACAAAAACCACATCCGATGTAGTAACGGAAGCAGAAAAAGTACTAGCTACAGCTTAAATCAATATTAATTAATCATATGCGTTTAACAACTACTCGAATTATTAAATAAATGTCCGCTCTAGCGGACAAACAAAAAAAGAGAGGATTTTATGGAAAATAATTGCGACAACAAAAATTGCGTAGCAAAAATTGAAGATTTGAACGGTGAAATTATCCGCCTGAAAGAAGAACGTGATATGGCGTCGTCATGTCACGAATACTGGAAAGATTTCACTTTCAAAATACTCAAGGTTTTATCAAAATAAGTGTCCGCTAGAGCGGACAAAGGAGAAAAATATGGATACTTATGTGTCATACACAATCAAAGATTTAGGCATGGGTGATATACAAGTTACCGCATCGTCGAAACTTACGAAAAACCACTTGCGCGATGTATGCGAAGTGATAGAAAAACATGCGCCGAATCAATTACATATGGAAGGGAACGCGCTCATAATCACTGGGTCGGCGTTTCGTGACTGGGCGTATGACTACTTCACAGACTTTGATGAGTCCACATTAATTGGCGATGACTGCGACGACGAAAACTGCTTATGCAATCAATAAACTAGTTTGTCCGCTACAGCGGACAGGAGGTAAATAACATGGCATATCCATTTACAACTGAATATAACGGATGGGCAAACTATGAGACATGGAACGTGATGCTGTGGATATATAACGACTATCCAGTATATCGAGCATGGCTCGGATACAAGGGTTATCCGCAAGCGTTCCTTAGTTTTCGTGAAGATTTAAAAAAGGGAATGCTCAAATGTACTGAGACAGGCGACGGAGTGAGCCTGTGGGACAAGAAACTTGATATCGATGCTATTAATAAATCTCTAAAAGAAGGATAGTCCGCTACAGCGGACAAAACGGAGGAAACATGGACATAAAAGAACAGATAGAAAAGGTTAAAGAATACGCTAGGGCGCACTATGAAGACGGCGACGGTTGGGACTATGTAATCGAGACCATGGAAGATGAAGATATAGAACGAGAATTAAGTGGAAAAGTGTTTCTTATGTATCCACAAGATAATCCGCCTCCGACAGAAACAGCGGAGGAAGCTATCGAAAGAATAAGGTGGTTGGTCAAACTTTGGGCGGATATTGAAGGGTAAATCATTATAAAACTAATGTCCGCTACAGCGGACAAGGAGGGCGATGGAAAATAACACGCTGTATATATCGTAAATCACATGGTGAAACAGGAGGACACTATGATAACTAAAGAACAGAAGAGAATTACGTTAAACGAAGAGAAGGTAGCAAACCTGAAAGTTGCAATAGGCCATATCGATAGAGCCTTTAACAACATCAGGAGCGCAAGGGAAAAGACGGTCAACGATGAATGGCAAAGACTGGAGTTTCTGAAGGAGACCGTACATAAATGTATGAATATGCTCAGAAATGAAGCATGGTTTCAAGGTAGAGAAATCTATAAAAATGTACACAAAAAGGAGGACAGTATTGTATTTGACATAGATGATTATTTATTAATTCGTAATGGTGAAGTAATCGCTATTTCAGGCAATTCAGAATTTGAGGACGGAGACGAGGTAGCTATGGAGGTTGAAACAGGAGACAGCATAGCCAAAGTAATATCGACAAAGGAGGACAGTATTGAAGATTAGCGTTCGGTTCTGGTTCGGAGGAATAATAATCACAATAGAGAAAAAAAGGAAAAAGACATGAGCGACATAACACGCATCGAACAAACTATAAATTTCGACATTGCTTCCGCGAAAGACACTGTAAACGACAACATTACTGTGATGGAAACCAGAGAAACAGAATTAATAGATTTTTCTGAGCATGTACGTAGTGTAGCTGACAATATTTCTTATTCTAAGGAAGGGTACACCAAAATAGTAAAGTTACTTGTCCAATTGGAAGAAGTCATGATAGACGTTGACAATGAGGCTGAAAGTGCCATGAGTGATGCCGATAGTATAGACACAGCCTATTAAATAATCTGTCCGCTACAGCGGACAAAAAAACAGGAGAACAAATGAACAATTCAATGTTTGAAATAAAACCATACTGGGACGGAGACACATGGGTATTTGACGACGATAGAGTCGGTCTCGTAAGGGAACCGTTCGTCGTAGGTGTACCTGAAATGATTAACGAGTTAGTCAAAGATATACCTAATGCACAAGAAGGATTCAGGATGCTATTTTCTATGCATCCTTTTCCCAGTCATACGCATTCCATCAAGAGACTAGGAGCAGAAAGCGGTGGGACATGGTACCAAATGGAACAGGAACCGAAACTAAAAGGATGGCTATGCCCTGCCCTGTTCAAGTATGTCCTATCCGCACCAGAACGTATGTATGTAAAAGCTGTCCGCTCAAGCGGACAAAAACAAGAAGGAGAATAGACATGAGTATTCACGAAAGAGACCCACATAGAGCATTTGAAGACGCACTGGCATCAGGTGTGCTGAAAGAAAATACGATTGGGGATTACATGTATATGCACACAGACAGATGGAAAGGAGATGCATTTAAAAACAAGTGGACAAAAGAGTACATATTCAATAACGAGATTAGGTATAAGTTGCGCGGAGTGAGAGATGGAAAGGTAACTAAGCCAGTGAAGTGGACTGCACCATCGTATTCACATGGGGAACGACCTGATAATGCTCACCCATACTGGCCTTATCACAAGAGATAACACAAGGAGTAAGACATGAAGAATGACGACAGAATTCAGATATTGACAGAGTCAGGCGGTAACTGGACAGGTACATGGGAAGAGTTGATAGACGTAAATCCAGACTGGCTTGCTGACCTTCATCGAGTACATGTACAGGATTTAATAGCGATTCTTGATCAGGGGAATGCGTATAACGGTGGTGGTACTCATAAAGGAGAACGGTTCTTTGTGTTCAGGAAAGGACTTGAAATATCTGACATCCCGAGCATCAAAAAATATAAAGAAAAAGGAATAAGACATGAGTATTTCAGAGGACAACATTAGTAGCAAAAACCCACGAACGATGAATGTAGAACCACACTGGCCTTCTATGTTTGCACTGGCAATAGAGGTAGTAAGCAAGCAAATAGACAAGGATTGTGGGAGGGACTTTGTCATAGAGATGCTTGAGTTTGGTAAAAGACTGGAGGCAACACAATAAATATGTCCGCTACAGCGGACAAAGGAGGTAGACATGAGTCATGTATGTATGTGGTGCATCAAACATGCATATGACCTTACAAACGGTCAACTTAATTACGATGAATGCCAAGAAGCAATGGGTAATGATGAGATGTGGGCTATGTTCGATGAAGAACACGACTGCCTAGCTAAAGTAGTTGACCATGATACGGAAGTACCTTGGGCTATTAGTTGTAATTGTTGGTGTAATTAAAAACAAAATACGGAGGTAGACATGAATACTAAGAAGAAGCCTTACATCGGGCAAGTTCTGAAGAGCAAAGGCTGTTATACAAACTTCGGCATGGTGATGCATACCACGAACAAGGTGAACGCAACTACACTGGCCCAAGTAGATAGTGAGTCCGCAGTTCGCGCAGTTATCGACTCAGATAACAAGAAGGTCGGCAAGATGAATGCGACCTACGCTCCACAACTAACATGTCCTACGTCATGTCCGTTCTATCCAGAAATATACGGTGACATACTGGATATCGAAGAGCGGATGCTGATAGGTTTACAGTTAGCAGAAATCGAGGCACGTAAGATAGATGAACTGCCAGCTGATCGTAAGTTGCGTGTTCACGTTGTTGGTGACTCATCAAATATTTATGGTGCTAGCATCATCGGTGACGCAATGGTGCGGTACGAAAAGCGGTCTCCAAATGAGTCGGAGGCATATACCTATACCCATCTCTGGGCAGAGCCTTATAACGTGCCGTACAGCGCATGGAATGGGGCAAGAGTTCTCGCCTCATGTGAGAACGCAGACGATATACACAAGGCACGATCCCTAGGTTATGCATGTGAATGGACGTACCCAGAACACGAGAGCAGAAAAGTGCATGAACGTGACGGTATCAAGGTGTTGCCGTGTCCAAATAATTTTAACGAGGAGGTGCAATGTAAGGACTGTATGAAGTGTGCGGATATTAACCTGTTGCAATCACGAGACTGGGTGATCGGCCTGTCCACACACGGATCAATCAAGAAGGCCAACGAAGCAATAACGAACAAGGAGTAAGACATGGGACGAACACTAACTGACATCGAACAAAAATGGTTAGTTGATCTTGGAGAAAAAATCAGAGGTGCGCTTGACTGTGATGCTAATGGTACAGGACTACCATGTAGAACAGATAGATTCTATGCAGTAGAACACATGGTTGCGTACCTCACGCTACATGACTATGAAGTAACCAAGCTGTCCGCTACAGCGGACAAGGAGTAAGAAATGTCTAGAACATCTGTATTACATATAGATTTTTATTCAAGCATCATCATTAATGGAATCGAATCTGGATGGGTAAACTGGGGTCAGGTTGATAACTACAACTCTGGATTCAATCACTCAACAGGTGAGCAACATGAAGCATATGTTGAGTTGCGCTTGGATGACCCTGAGTATGCGGTAATTCCTGTGACCGATGGCAAGGTCATGGTTGATATACCTCTGGTAAGAAAAGCTTTGAACAAAATTATTAATGATGACATCAAGATAAATCCAAACCTAAGAGACCTATGCAAGGAAGCCAAGGCTGAATGGGACGGAGGAATACTTGATGCTATTGCATGTGACGTGATTATACAGGTTGCTGTGTTCGGCGAAATAGTCTACGGATAAGGAGTAAGACATGAACAGCGAAAGAATAAAAATATATAAATTACACATAGAACTTGAGTCAGAGCATGACTGGAACGAGCTGCGAGGAATCATAGAAGAGTGGGAGTACGGAGACATACTAGAATACGATGGCGCCGACTCTCCCTTCTCAGTTAAAGCAGACATAAACTAAGGATAATAACATGAACGAATCACTAGATTGGGAAGACATATTAGAGAACGTGTCCGCTGAAGCGGACAAGGCTGAAGAGTTCTACATCAATGAAGTCTTACCCCACGATAAGAGAAGTCTGTTAGAAATAGTAGTAGAGAGTGAACTACTTGACGAATACAGGAATAAACTTGACAGCTGATGTCTTTTTTAGTACCATTTATTCATACACTTGGAGGTGAATATGAACATCAACGATATCTACGACAGTCTTGTCGTCTTACACCGACTACTCTCTCGACCTGATGCAGAGCCTGTCGATGAAACAATCAAGCAAGTGCGAGACCGACTCGGAGAAATAATTCAGCATTGGAAAAACGCCCACAAAATATAGGAGGACAGACATGAAACACGAACCTTATGAATCTTATTACACACAGTTTGTAGATGATGATGAAAAAATACCGTGGGACGAGTTAGCATATAACCAACTTGGTGTTCGGATGATGATATATCTGGGAGCGGACGAGAACGGTAATGACTACGGTGATCCGCCTACACTAATGGTAGACATATGCTACGAGTGCTATGAAAACGATGTCAGGGGTAACGAAACAGAGTGGACACCTACCATAGGTACTACCCCTTACGCAGTAGTCAACGGCGTCACCCATTCCTATTTACGACAGGGAGAGTTGTTCGGAAGAACATTTACAGAACTGTTTAACGAAGGGGAATACTGGGAATGGTGGGACAACTGCTCCGAGGTGTTTAGGTATAGCGGATATAGATGTAACGAGTGTGCCGAGGAATTACTTGAAGGTGTATGGGACTTTGACCCCAAAGGTAAAGAGCGCCCAAGTATATGGCACGATGAATATAAAAGGCCAGTAAAAATATAGGAGGACAAAATGAAAGACGAGATTTTGAACGGAACATTCTACGAGTGGGACATAGAATACTGTGACCTGATGGGTGACATTGATGACCATCATCACGAGATCAAATTGAAAGACCTAAAACCTGCAGCTGCAAATACACAATCCGGTGTGGATAGTGATGGAATGTGGAGCAGGTTAGTACTGGTTCGGGATGTCTATAAGAACGGTGATATGAAAGACCGATCATGGGCATATGTTAGTAACGGCCAGCTACCACTGACAACTGATGGTGGTGCGAAAGTTCCACAGAAATATCACAAGGAATTTAACAAGCATATTGAGTGGGCTGGAAAGCTTGGCAATGATCAGGTTCCTTGGGAGAAAAACTTAGACGATTACTACGCTACCAAAAGGCCAGTAAAAATAAATGAGTAGGTCAGTTATAGCTATACCAAGCGAGACCACCTACGACTGGCTACTACATAAGCACTACGCCAAGAGGATACCTCAGATCGTATATGCATACGGAGTCTTTGAAGATCAGGTAATGCAAGGAGTTATCACCTATGGCATCCCAGCTTCTCAGTCCCTAACACGAGGGATATGTGGTGACCAGTACAAGGATCAGGTCGTAGAACTTAACAGGCTGTGCCTACTCAAAGGACATGACGAAAACCTAGCATCTTACTTTGTAGCGCAGACATTACGTATGCTACCCAAGCCATTAATCGTCGTGTCATATGCGGACAGTAGCATGGGACATGTAGGTTATGTATATCAGGCTACGAATTTCCTCTATACAGGGCTGTCAGCCAAGCGTACGGAGTGGAGAGAGAAGGATGTATCAACTGGAAAGTTACTGAATACTCATAGTCGTACAGTTGTAGGCCATTACTCTCATGAGAAAAGAGTTGCCAGTCCTGAGAGGTTTGCTCAAATAGACCGACCTAGAAAGCATAGATACATCTACTTTATTGGGTCGCGTAAACAGAAGAAGGAGTTTGCCAATGCATTGAATTATTCAACCGAACCCTACCCTAAAGGGGATACTCAGAGGTATGACGATGGGGAAACGGTACCTCAACAGACAACATTTTTGTGAACGAGGGGCAACCAGACATGAAGGTTACCCCTACTCGGAGGTAAACAATAGAGCATCAATCCATTGCTTATACAAATATGATAACACAGTCGTCCGCTGTAGCGGACAAAGGAGAACAAGATGTCACATAATAAACCCAAACCTAAGAAACCTACGCAAGCACGCAAGCCCTATGAGAAGAAAACTTATTCGATAGAGGAAACTGCCAAGGTACTGGGGATAGGAAGACAAACTGCCTACGATCTTGCAAGGAAACAAGAGCTGCCAGGGGTAAGAAAACTTGGAGGACGGTACATTGTCTCCAAGATGGAACTTGATGCCTATTTACATTCAAAATATGACATTAACCATCTACTTTTGGATAGTGAAATACAGTATGTATATGAATCACCAACGATCCCAGCAGAAGATGGGATGTATGCACACAGAATCGTAGCCTATCACAGAGAGAGGCCACCATTTCCTGAACGTGCTTATGCAACACACATGGAAGTGTTCCCAGATAACGGAGAAATGTACAGGCTGAATGGTCACTATGACCTGACCTTGGAAGACGCTATCAAGGACGCCAAAACAAGATACAAATTATATGGAGGTGAATAGTATGGACGACCTAGAAACTATGGTTGATCAGTGGAACATGTTGAAGGACGCGATAAAAAGCGCAACAGAACAGCTAGACATGATTGAGTATCAGTTGTTTAGCTACATGGATAACGAAAAGGCAGAACAGATAATGCTTTACGTTGGCGATAACCTTATAAAAATAAACATTGAGAAGAGAGGGTACGTTGGTGGTCAAGCTTTCGATATAACCAAGTTGCATCGACTCAAGGAACTGTTACCGAAAGAGGCATGGGATGAAGTGTACGCACCAGAACATGAGAAGACAGTTAAGGTGCCAGCTAAATTCAATGGGGTCAAGGCCAAGAAGCTAGAAAAATTAGGCAAGTCAGTGAAGGAGGCACTCGACTATGCACGTAACGAACAAAAAAGAACATTAAAAATAACAGAGGAACCATATGAAAACTAAATCATGCTTTGTGTGTGACAAGTTACATTCACTACAGTTTCCAGAGAGTGAAGACATGTATACATGTGATGATCACACATATATAACTAAGAAAGAAGCTGCAGATTACTGTAGCGTAACAACACGAACAATAAACAGAGCCGTAAGTACTGGAGTTCTTTCAACCTACATCATAGATGTTGTCGGAACAGGAGAAGCGTACAAAGTAGGGCGCAAGATGAATCGTTACTCACTAGCAGACCTAAAAAAATTAGTAAAGAAAGAGGTAAGATAACATGGCATTCAATCTAAATGATTATGAGATGGTAAAGGACAGGATTCCCCTGTTCTATGAAAAGTATTCAGACGGTAGGATAACCTGTGACATCATCACAGAGAACGCTGACTGGGTAACTATGAAAGCATTCCTATGGAAAGACATGGAAAGCCAAGTAGCTAATGCTCCTTTGTCTACAGGTATAGCGAGAGAGATTCCTGGTGGGTTCATTGATAAGTACTATGAGAACTGTGAGACATCTGCAATTGGTAGGGCGCTCGCTAATCTCAACATGTTTGATGGCAACCGCCCAAGCAGAGAAGAGATGGAATCTGCACAGTCCATGCAAGAGGCGAGAGCAATGAAGCAGACAGTTAGGCCAAAGCCTCAAGCCCCAAGCACACCGCCACCTGCCTCTGCTCCTACGCAACAATCAATAGCTGTACCTGTAACAAAGATGATGGACAAGTGTCCGATACATGGATGCGAATGGTTCCAGACCAAGAGTGGTTATGCCCACCCTGTATGTGCAAATGGTTGCAACCACGAGGCAGATGAAAGAGGATACATTAATCATGACAGGGATAACCCTCTTAAAAATGACAAGGGGTTTGGAGTATGGTGTCCTTCACCTAATTCTCCCTTGACGGAACAGAAGTTCTTCTTTGCTCATAGTGACGTACTTGGTTGGGACGCAGCTTATGTAGAAACCATACTCAAGGCTCCTGTTGAACAGATTCAAAGTCTTCACGACTTACCCGAAACTGAATACAGTGCTGTCTGGGGTACGCTAATACGGAACGCAAAGGAATCAAGTGACAGCAATATATGGGAGCAAGAGTAAGCCATGGAGGAAAACAATAGCATCATAAAAGACTTGCAAGACATAGTTGGTGTTTTACATGAGCATAATAATCTTCTTAGGACATATAAAGAAATGCTTGACGAATTTAAAACCGAAAACCGAATGCGTAACTCTGTTATAGAGTTGCGCCTGGATCGTCTTGAAACTAGGGTCGATACCCATACGCATCAACAATATAAACAGGGAGCGACAAGGAAGCTATATAACAATGAGCAATAAACCAATAACAGAAAGAACAGGAGATATATTTAAAGTTTCATACCCAGAAGACAGTGAATACAGCATGATCGAAATGAAATTCTCACGATGGGATAAGCGTTCGGGCGCACAGTATGTTGAACTGGATGTGCATGTACAGGGTAGGGATTCGGATGAACATAATGGTACCGTAAACATTACCTCTACTAGGGGTAAGAACGAGGCTGCCAAGAGATGCATGGATTCATATCCTCACTTACCTTGGGGTGAGATCATAGACCCAGTGTGCAAGATAGTACTTGATCTATACAGGAAGGGTGACCCTGTGGTTGACCTCAGTAAACTAGAGGAATCAGAAACCGCACTATTTATGTTAGAACCTTTCATAAGCCTCAACGCTGACAACCTGATATACGGTAACGGTGGCCTTGGTAAGTCATGGATATGTTTATTCTTTGCTGCACTCATAACATCGGGAAAGTCACATGCTAACCTGAGTCCAGAGCCGGGGTCGGTACTTTATCTGGACTATGAGACAGGTGATGCCTCCATGAGAAAACGATTTGGCGCACTATGTCGTGGGTTAAACTTACCCGAACCCAATATATTGTACCGTAGAATGTCCAACTCCATATACGAGGATCAGGAAACTCTGTTTGAAATGATTCAGGAACACAATGTGACCCTGATAATAATTGACTCAGCTGCAGCAGCATCAGGTGGTAAGGCAGAGGAGTCTCAATCAGCATTGAATTACTTCCGTGCCATACGCGCAACAGGAATTACAACACTGACCATAGCGCACGTTAGCAAAGAGGCTGAGAAAGAGAAGGGAAACAAGAGTCCTTTCGGTTCAGTCTTCTGGTACAACAACCCAAGAAACATATGGCATATAACTCAGGGAAATACGTTCACTAGACAGGTTAAGCAGTTCGGATTGTTTAATACCAAGTCGAGCGATTCAGCTGGACATGATCCAGTTGGCCTTGAGTTTACCTTTGATGATCCAATGAATGCTCAGACCGTTACTGTTAGAGACATAGATATTACTGACAACGATGACCTAGCAGAAGGGTTACCCCTTCATGACAGGATTGCATCATTTATTCAAGAGCAAAGAGACTACACAGTTGAACGTCCATTCGTTGGTGTTCCCATTGGTATGCTCAAAGAAGAACTAGGTAACGAGGTCAGTAACTCTATAAGCAGAGTCAATAAGCAAAGAAAGAAAGCCAAGATGGAAGACAAATTTTATCAGGTTTCTCACGGAGTCTGGGATATAACTGCTCAACGACGGAAGGACGCGGAACAGTACAGATTAAATTAGGCGCCTAATTATACAAGGAGTAGAAATTATACATAGCGGACACACCCCCCGTAGGGGGGTGTCCCTTGCCTATTTTGGAAATGAAAGGTTAAAGATATGAAATGTAGTAAATGTAACAATGGTAAAATCATAAAACTCCATGGAGAACATCCTCAGTGCATGATGTGCGGATGGATAGATTATTCTGTCAAACCACTAAACAATGAAATCAAACCACCTCCAGAGTTCTCCACTTCCAGAGTGGTCTTAAAGGCCATTGAAACTTCTGAGAAAATACATCGCAAAGATATTGTAGTTTACATCGCAAGCAACTCTCCTGATGATGATGTACAGAACGGACACATACGATACATACCAACTTGTCCGTACTGCAACACTTCCATGGCAAAGAAGCATCACCTAAAGGAAGGACATAAAGAAGTTGGTAAGCCAGACCTACGAATCAAAGTGATAACCTATATGTGCAACAAGAAACACTTAATACATCTACATGATTGCCCAGTTAAAGGGTTACTGTACTGGTCACCAGCAGGAGGATGGGGTGAAAGGAAAAAAAGAAAAAGTAAGAATCGTTCTGCCCCACCTACCAGAGAAGGAAGCCTCACCTAATTACACAAAGGGACACTTCTATAGTTTAAATAAGGTCAGACGGAACCAACATGAGGAAGTTATGATTCTTGTAAGAAACGAGGGTGTCCCTGATACACCATGGGACAAGGCTCACCTTCATATTAAATGGAGAGCATCCGATAAAAGACGTCGAGACCCCGACAATTTACTTGGAGCCATGAAAGGACACATCGATGGACTCCACTACTCTGGTTTAATCAAGGACGATTCCGCTCAATGTCTTTCAATTTCCATGGAATATGAGGAAAAAGCAGAAACAGACGAAACCATAATGGAAATTACAAGGGCGTCTGATACTACGGCATAGGTCAGGTTAAATAAAACGCGCTATGGGGCGCACAACCCCGCGTTAGCTAGCGTTGGAATTGTTGGTTTGTGCCTGAGTCTTAACCTTTGACAGGGATTTAGCAAGTACAAGTACAAGTTCCCTCAAATCATCCACGTCTTTTCTCAAGTCGTCGATCTCAGTACTTGATGCAGGGAATCGTCTGACGTACATTACTTGGCCTCTTTGGCAGCTTTAACAAGAGCATGGAACTTTTTCATCAGTCGAGACTGTTCCTTCTTGGTAATCTTACCGTCATCTTTAACTGAAGCTTGTACATCAGTTATTAGATCGATAAAGATAGGAAGCAAGTCTTTGTACTTAATCGCTAAACGTATCGCAGCAAACATAAAAATCTCCTATTCGTTTTCTAGCACCTTCATTCCGAGGGCTATGATGCCACCAATTGTGGCGGTTGCAATTTCACTATAGCCTTGCCATACCCCGATGATAGCCAGGATAGACAAGCATATTATTGCTAAAAATATTTGTGGTCTTAGTTTGCCAAAACTCAACTTGTCCCTCCGCGGTGGAACTTTTGAAGGTGGTCTATTCGCCGTTGGGTCAATTCGGCTAATCCAGTTATCGTTGGCCCTGCTTTGATAGCCTCTTCCCTCTTTTGAATCCATTGACATGTTATGCACTCGTTAGTTACTTGGGCCATGGTACGCTCTCTTCTACCTCGTCCCAGTATTTTTTATTTTTATATCGTAGATAAAGTTCCAGCGTAACTAAAATTGTAGTTCCGATGCTGATAGCTGTAATCCACTTCTTCATATTTATCCTTTGTCCGCTGTAGCGGACAGACTATTGTGTAGTTGGTTCCGCTATAGTTACTTCTACGTTATCTGTTACTGTCCAGTTAGCACCTGTAACAGTTTCAGTAATACTAAATTCCTTGGTAGCAAACCCATCTCCATTCCCTATCTCGTTAAGCTGAATAGTTAGCGTACCTACTTCCATTCGTTCAAATGTGCAGGGGCCGCCCTTTGTGAAAAGATTGCTTAGATGTAGCTTGCCTATCTTTCCATTGGTAGCACTGGTAGGAGCGTCTATATGGATGCGGTCATAAGTGCCACCGGAGGTAACCATCGCTTCAGCCTGATGATGTCCACCACCTATGGCTCTCATTCGTGAAGTACCAGGAGTGACATTTATACTTTGACCGTCACTGGCATTACCTATGACATTAACTGTATGTGCATTTATGTTTGAAAAATCCATAGACTTACATCTGGACTTCTCAATTATTAATTCCCCGATTTCCAGTACCGTATCTGTTCCTTCACTGACATCAACCCCACCTACGAGTACGGCTGTAGTCTGTCCTGTTGGAAGAGCAGACCCTGTGAACACAGTACCAACTGATACATTCTCAATTTTGATTTCTCTTACAGGGGTAGTACCTAGCTTAATTCTAAGAGTGTTATCCCCTTCCTCGTATGTTGTGGGTATATCACTGGGAGCGGAGTACACGCCTGAGTCCCCATTAGAAAACGAGCGTTCAGCGAGGATAGTCTCATTCACTACAACCCCAGTACCAGCAGTTGACCCCAGAGCAATTACCCCCATTGCCATTTGAGGTGAGAATCCCATTGCTCTCAGTAATGAGTATGGAGATTTAGCTATATTAAATGCTGTTCTCCATTTCTGAGATTCACCGTTTAGGTACTCTATCTTCCCAAATATCCAGTCTCTCCATATCGTTAGTTTTTTGTATGCGCCGATAGGTGACCTCACTATATTCATAGGGATGGCTTTAAGGGTAGCCCACCACCTCTTGAAAACATCTGGCATTCCCAGACGTGGCAGCCTAATGCTAGGTAATCTGATACTGGGTATAGATATACTAGGCAAGTTAATACTGGGCATAGAAAATGAAATCTTTAAGAAGCGTTTTATCGTCTCAAACATTGTCTCCCTCCAGTTTACGAAAGAGGAATCCTTTCTGTTACAGTAAGTCTCAGGTATCCCTTTCTCGACATAAGTGTATTCGGAGAACTCGATGCTGTCCAATCATCGAACTCTGTCAAAAAGGCCGCACTCTCTCTATCAACCGTAACTTTGCGTGATTCTCCACCAAATTCTAGGTCGACTTGAGGGATTGAAGCCAGTAAAGTTTTAAGATTTGTATAGACAGTTTCAGAACTAAGTCCATTAGCTACTGCTGTCTGGCTGATATCAATGGTGAACTCGTGTTGGTACATAACATTGCCGTTGCCTGGCACAACCATTGCTTCTATCGTTATGTCTTTAAGCTTGGGAGTTTTTGTGGCATCACCATCTCTACGAATTAAATGAACTCTCATCCCTATATTAGATGCGCTTTCTCCCGCATTGGAGTTAAAGGTATTAACCGTAGTGGCTGATGTAAAACTTCCAAGTGAGGTGGTGGTACGATCCGCACCATCTTTACCATATTCTATGGTTATATACTCATTCGATGCTGACGAGTGCAGATCATCCGCGTTAACGTGTCCGCGCAACCATACCTTCGATTCGTGAGGCATACCAAGGTCTATATATGGTAAGTCCAGATAACCAATGGCATTATCGGAATCATTCTCTCGATTAATAGTAATATCAGAACTAGGATTAACATTAGGTTGTCCTAAAAACATGGCAGTAGATACAGCATCCGCTGTTCTAATCGCATAGTGTAATCTGGGAGTTCCATCATCATCACCACTAAAATCAATCCATTCAATAGGCTTGTTTGCTGTTCCGTACTGTGTCATATGGTGCCATCCGAGGCCGTTATGAGCCAACACCCTGGATTTAGTGGAAGCTGAATGACCACCAACTGACATGTATAGGAAGTCTCCTGCACTTTTCATCCAGTTAACAGACCCCATCATGTCTGACGGAACACTGTCTCCTACCGATAGACCGAAACCACTTTCGATTAACCTTCGGTCTCCCTGTACCGTTAGCTTATATATGGATGCCGGGGACGTGCTACCAACACCCTGTGATATCCAGATAGAGCCGTTATGGATTGCCATCCTCCTACCATTGTCACCATGGCCTGTCATAGGGAATATCAGTTGGTAATCCCAGTCAGTCCCAGATGGATCAACAACATATATTCCTTCATAAGTTGCTACATATATCTTTAGTATCCTATCG
>VTLG01007782.1_pt1 | contig 28666 bp, 37 predicted proteins | sample 4694571 | NCBI WGS metagenome assembly VTLG01 (sample SAMN12604809, study PRJNA352737) | marine metagenome | biome: ENVO:00000447; feature: ENVO:00000209|ENVO:00000569|ENVO:01000036; material: ENVO:00002151; isolation source: viral sequences binned using virsorter ...
CGGTTGCTTTTCCAGAAACTTGGTCAACTATAACAACAAGTTCTGATGAAGAAACTTGGACAAGTGTGAACACAAAAACTAATGAAGAAACTTGGACGTAAGATTGACACTTTGATAGAAGTAAAGCATATTGTTAATATTTAGGAGAACATAATGGCAAGTACATATACTGTTAATGGTGGCATAGAAAAAATAGGCACTGGTGAACAGGCTGGAACGTGGGGAACGACAACTAATTTAAATCTTGATATTATAGACCGAGCTATAAATGGTGTAGGTGCTATAACATTGAGTGGAACAACACACACGTTGACAACTACTGATGGAGCCTTATCAGACGGTGGTTACAAAGTGTTAGTGTTTGGTGGATCACCTGGTGGCACTTGCACAATAACAATAAGTCCTAACGATCAAGATAAATTATTCTTTGTGGTAAATAGCACAGCCGACAGTAACAGTATTATTATTAAACAAGGAACTGGTGCAACAGTAACAATATCGTCAGCAAAGACAGCTATAGTTTATGCTGATGGAGCAGGTTCTGGTGCAGCCGTTGCACAAATAGAAACAGGGTCAAGCAGTTTTACCGAAGATGTTAGTATGAAAACATCATCTGGCCATGCTTTGACATTACAGACAAGTGATACAACCGTTACCTCTGGTGATGTATTAGGTAAGCTACAGTTTCAAGCACCGAATGAAGGCAGTGGCACAGACTCTGTACTGGTAAGTGCTTCTGTTGAAGGTGTCGCTGAAGATACTTTTGCTGCTGATAACAACAAAACTAAACTTAGTTTTAAAACTGGTGCATCCGAGACAGCTACAGAGAAGATGAAGATAGATAATGGTGGTGATGTATCTATAATGACTGATGGTGCATCGTTATTTTTTGGAGCAGACAGTGAAATAGAATTACGTCACGTTGCTGATGATGGGTTAATACTCAAACATGTTGGAACAGGTGATGGTAAAGAACCTTCCTTAACATTCCAAGCTGGAGATAATGATATCGCAGCAGATGACGTTTTAGGATCTATATTCTTCCAAGCACCAGACGAGGGTGCTGGAACAGATGCAATATTAGTTGCTGCTGGTATAGAGGCTGTATCAGAGGGTGACTTTAGTTCATCAAACAATGCTACAAAATTAAGTTTTAAAACTGGTGCAAGTGAAGCAGCGACAGAAAAAATGTCTATTAGTTCTGCTGGTAATGTCACTATGAAAAACACAGCAACAGGTGATGATACACCTATGACATTGACGTTACAAACTGGTGAGACAGATATTGCAGCTAGTGACAAACTAGGAGTAATAGACTTTCAAGCACCAGATGAAGGAACAGGAACAGATGCTATACTAGTGGCTGCAGGAATTGAAGCTATATCCGAAGGTGATTTTAGTGCAACAAGCAATGCAACCAAACTAAGTTTTAAAACAGCGTCTAGTGCTGCTGCAGCCGAAACTATGGCATTATCGTCAGCAGGAGCCTTGACAGTAACAGGTGATATTACAGCGTTTGCCTCAGATGAACGTCTTAAAACTTTAAATGGTAAGATAAGTTCAGCCTTAGATAAGGTTATGAATCTTACTGGATATACTTTTACTTGGAACGATAAAGCAAAACAATTAAACGAACAATTGTTCGGCGATACAAACCAAGTTGGCGTTTCAGCACAAGAAGTTCGAGAAGTTTGTCCAGAAGTTGTGAAAGAAGCTCCTTTTGACAATAGGTATCTAACTGTACAATATGAAAAACTTGTGCCTTTGTTAATTGAAGCGATAAAAGAATTAAAAACAGAAGTTGATTATTTAAAAAAAGATAGGTAATTACTATGGCTTTACAAGGTAGTGGAGCAATAAGCATGTCAGAGATACGCACAGAGTTTGGCATGAGTGGTTCTATTTCTATGTCAACTTTGTACAGAGGTGGATCTAACGTACCCACCGAAAAAACACTTGTTGATGCTATAACAAGTGTTTCAGACTCAGGATTTGGTTACATAGGTTATGGTGGTGTAAGATATAATTACGGAGATCTATCAACAGCTACAGCAGTTGCTGATAGCCGTTATCATTCACAAAGTAATGGGTATTTATTTAACAATACAAGTCCTAGTGCTAGTGTATCTAGTAAAACACCAGTTCCATCTTCGTTGTCTGGAATACTGTCTTGTCGAATAGATAGTAACAGTGGACATGCACCAGTATTAACTGTCACTTTTGCTAAAGCTGGAACATATTATGTTTGGGCTAATGAGTTTGATAGTCAAGGAAAATTAACTGTTTCTGGTGCAGATTCAGGTAACTTGTCAGAAACCACTATTGGTAACAGTTCAGCTTTAAGAGCTTCGATTGTTGTTGTAACTGATGATGTTATTACTATTACTATGGATACATTTAATCAGTGTATCTTGTATGATTTACACATAAGCACTAAAAGTGGTTCTATTAGTCGGTTAACGGATATTAACGCTGATGTTCCAACTTCTGGTACAATTACCTTTAGCGACTTTTATAGTGGAGAAGATACATAATGCCTTTAACAAAACTACAATTTAGACCAGGTGTTAATAGAGAAGTAACTTCTTATAGTAATGAAGGTGGTTGGTTAGATGGTGATAAAATACGTTTTGCTTTTGGCTACCCAGAAAAAATAGGGGGATGGATAAAACATACATCAAGTACCTATTTAGGCACGGCAAGAGGATTGCATAATTGGTTAGCATTAGATAATTCTGATTTTTTGGGTGTAGGTACTCATTTAAAATATTACATAGAAGAAGGAGGTAGTTTTAACGATGTTACGCCTGTTCGTGTATCAACTACAAACTCAACAACTTTTGCAGGAACAAATGGATCTAGTACCGTAACTGTAACAGAAACAAATCATGGAGCAAGTGTAGGAGATTTTGTCACGTTTAGTAATGCTGTAAGTTTAGGTGGTGTTGTCACAGCATCTATTCTTAATGCCGAGCATCAAATTGTATCAGTAACAAATGCAAGTAATTACACAATAACAGTTAGCGTTACAGCAAATAGTTCTGACACTGGTAATGGTGGTAGTGCAACAGACGCTGCTTATCAGTTAAGTGTTGGACTAGATTCAGCTATTGGTGGCACAGGATGGGGTTCTGGTCTTTGGGGTGGAACAACAAATGGAGCATTAACAACACAATTAGCTGAAGCACTTGATGACAGTGAAACAGCGATTGATGTAGATAGTTCATCAGGAATAACAGCAGGTGATTTAATTTTAGTAGATGAAGAACTTATAACTGTTGGCACAATTAGCAGTAACACATTAGGCACAGGTGGTGGTCCGTCAACAAGAGGTGCTAGTGGTACAACTGCTGTTACACACTTAGACAACACAATTGTTCGGTTAGCAACAGGAAATGCTTCATCTTCAAATGATTTTGTAGGTTGGGGAAATGCTGGTGTTCTTTCAACAACAGCAGAAATACGATTATGGTCACATGACAATTTTAATGAAGATTTAATTATAAATCCAAGAGATGGTGCTGTTTTTTATTGGGATAAAACCAATGGCTTATCCACAAGATGTGTTAATATAAGCACGTTGTCTGGAGCAGAAAACACACCAACAGTTGCAAAACAAATTCTTGTTAGTGATCAATTTCATGTGTTTGCATTTGGCACAAATACTTACGGAACAACAACACAAGACCCTTTATTAATACGATTTTCAAATGCAGATAAACCAGAATTATGGACAGTTTCAAATGAAACAAGTGCTGGTACATTACGTATTGGTTCTGGCTCAACATTCGTTAAGGCTTTAAAAACAAAACGTGAGATATTAGTTTGGACAGATAGATCATTACACTCTGTGCGATATATTGGTCCTGATTTATATTATGGTATTGCAGAGATATCATCTAATGTCACTATTATGAGTCCTAACGCTGCCGTTGCCACAGAAGATTTTGTGTTCTGGATGGGTAATGATAATTTTTATGTTTATGCTGGTGGCACACAACAATTACCATGTTCTGTAAAAGATAAAATATTTAATGATTTTAATCGTTCACAGCAAGATAAAGTGTTTGCAGGAGTTAATTCTGAGTTTGGAGAGGTTATATGGTTTTATCCTTCTGACGGCAACTCGTTAGCTAATGAGGGCACAGGTGATATAGATAAATATGTTATTTACAATTACAAACAAAAAATATGGTATTATGGTTCATTAACAAGAACAGCTTGGATAGATAGAGGAGTTCGATCATTTCCAATTGCTGCAGGTTCTAGTTATTTATATGACCATGAAAACGGATATGATGATGATGGGTCTGCCATGACTTCTTTTATAGAGTCAGCACCTATGGATATAGGAGATGGTGATAAATTTAGTTTAATTAGTAAAGTAATCCCAGATATTACATTTGATGGCTCAACTAATCTTAGTTCTCCACAAGCTACTTTTAGTGTTAAAACACGTAACTTTCCTGGCTCTAATTTTAATGAAACAGCGAGTGGAATAGCAACACGAACATCAACGACACCTGTAGAACAGTTTACAAATCAATTGCATTTACGTGCTAGAGGTCGTTCTTTTGCATTTAGAATAGACTCTAGTGCTTTGGGTTCTAAATTTAAGTTAGGTTCGCCACGTATAAATATTAGACCTGATGGGAGGCAATAATGACTACAGGTTTAATACCACCACGTTTGCCAGAACCACCAGAAAATATAGATAGACAGTATATGTTAGATTTGTTAAGAGCCATAGAATTATTTATACAACAAGAACGATCATTTACAACATTAGAAGAATCACAATCAATTAGCTTTTTTTTAAAATGAAAATAACTTATAAAAATTCAAAAGTTGACTTGACAACAACAAATTTAACGACACTATATACGTGTCCTAATGCTACGACTGCTGTTGTTAGTTCGATATTAGTATCTAATGATTCTAGCAGTCAAGACACAATAACAGTGTCAATTACAGATGCAGCAACGGCTGTGTTTAGTATATATAAATTAGAGTCGGTAGGTGCTGTGAGTTCAAAAGAATTATTAACCCGAACATTTGTCGTAAAAGAGAATGAAATATTAAAAGTACAAGCAGCAACAGCAGATCGTCTACATGTTGTTGCAAGTTACATGGAAGTGGAGTAATATAGCATTATGTTAGATAAATTATTAAAAATAGGTTTACCTTTAGCTTTAGGCAGTGCATCTGGTGGACAAGGTTTAAGTGCATTAGGCTCGTTATTTGGTGCTGGAGGTGGTCAACAAGGCATTGGAACTTTAGGATCTGTACTAGGTAGTTTATTCCAACAAAAAAAACCTGAAAACCCATTACGTAATCAAATTGTTGAAAATGTTATTACATCTCCACAGAAAAGAGCAGGATCTAAAGGTTATTCTTTTAAAGGTGGGAGACAGATTCAAGCCTCTGAACCTGTAGCAGGTGCAAGTCCAGTAGAGGCTAAAACTATGACAGGTTCTCTGCTTCAAAATTTAGGTATGGGTGATAATACTTTATTCACTGTTCTTAATAGTCCTTTAGGAGAAGGTCTAGCCGCAGGATTGTTAGCACAATTGTTAGCAAGTGGTGATGAAGAAGAAGATACCAGAAGTGCTTATGAAAAACGACCTTTTGGTTTTGGTGGACCTGGTGGTCAAATTGGTGGTATAAATTATGCTAATCAAGGTGGTGTTATGGATTTCCCAAGACGTGATGGTGGCATAGATCCATCAGAAGGTTCTGGAACAAAAGATGATGTACCAGCTATGTTAACAGCAGGTGAATTTGTATTGACAAAAGATGCTGTAAAAGGTTTAGGTAATGGTAATCAAAGATTAGGCATACAAAAAGCCTATAATATGATGAACAATTTAGAAAGGATGGCATAATGGCAGTTCAAACAGTCGAACAAGTATCACGAGTTGCTCCTTATATAGAAGGTTTGCAAAAACGTCTTCTTTCTAGTTTGTTTGGTCAGTTTGATGGCGAAACACAAACTACGCCAGGATTAATTGATTCACCTATTACACTTCCTGATTACAAAATAGCTGGAATGGATCCACTGCAACAAATGAGTTTAGCGTATGCTCCACAAATGTTCGGGTCTTACGCACCATTTATGCAAGGTGCTTTAGGTCAAATTGGTCAAGGTTTAGGTGCATTAGGCACTGGATCAGCATCAATTGGTGCTGGTATTGGAGCTTTAAGTGACCCTAGAACTGGTTATAAACCTTATATGGATCCTTATTTACAAGATGTTGTTAGTGCTACAGAAGCTGATATAGACAGAGCAGCAACACAACAAAGTAAATCTTTAGAAGACAGACTAATGCGTTCAGGTGCAAAAGATGCTGGTAGAGGCGAAATAGCACGAGCACAACTAGCAAAAAATATTGCTGATACAAAAGCAACGCAATTAGGTAGATTGCGATCTGGTGGATTTCAACAAGCTATGGCTAACATGCAAAAAGGTTCGCAATTGCTTGGTGGTTTGGGTGGCACGTTAGGCCAAATTGGTGGAGCATATAACCAAATGGCTGGAACTACTGGTGATTTAGGAAGATTAACTTCACAGTTAGGTAGATCAGATTTAGGCACACTTATGGATTTAGGTGGTTTTGGTCAACGATATCAACAACAAACGATAGATGCTCAAAGAGCTAATCAAATGCAAAGTATGATGGAACCATATAAACGATTACAATTAGGTTCACAATTTCTTGCTGGTATGCCTAGTGCTGATATAGCAAGTATATTTCGATCAACAACAACACCTGATGCTAATCCTTTCTTACAAGGTGTGGGTACATACGCTACATTATATGGTGCTGGAGTAACGCCTAGAGGGAGCACTGGTTCGTGAGCATATTTCTTTCTGATGAACAAAAAGTAGCTGCTTTAAAACGAAGAGCAGAAAATAAAAATTTACCTCAAATGGGAGGTGGCAATTATCCTTCTAGAACAAATTATGGTTTTGCTGGTGATCAAGGTGGTTTAGGTCAACTTTCAACTGATTCATTTGGTAATATCATACCTCCAAAAACAATTATAGGTAAAGCAGGTCAAGGTATATTGGAGGGTATTGACCAATTTGTGCTTGAACCTGGTGCTTTAATTGGAGATCTAATACAAAAACCATTTTCATCATTGTTTAGTGAAACTAAAGAATATGAATCTTATTTGAGAGATAAAAAAGAAAGAGAAGATAGAGCAAAAGAAAAACGAGGTCAATTAATACCAGACAAATTTTATCCTTATGAAGGTATTACTGATTTTAATTTTGATACTGGTTTATCACCAGAGGACATAGAAAAATTAAAAGCTAAAAAAACTACAAGTGATGAAACATTACCAGGTATTTCAGATGAACAAAAATTACGTTATCTTGAAGATGAACAAACAGGCATGGAGAATGTTGAGGGAGCAGGTACTGAAGACAAAACAGATAAAGAAAAAAATCCTTATGAAAATCTTTTAATAGCTGGTATTGAGTCTTATAAAGATGCGTTAGGTGATCCTGAAAAACCTAAAAGTATAGAGGAATATAAAAAAGAATTTGCAAAAGCTACGGGAATAGATGTTTCAGGTAAACCAGATAAATCAACGGCTCTTATGGCATTGGGATTAGCACTAATGCAAAATAAAGCTGGTAAAGGTTTTAACGTAGGAAAGATGCTCACTGCTGTTGGTAAAGCTGGAGAAAAAGCCTTACCTGCTTTTGAAAAAGCTAAAACTGAAGCTAAAGCTGGTAAACTTGCTGCTGGTAAATATGCATTAACAGAAAGAGCAAAAGCAACAAATGTTTTAACAAATAGAAAACAAGATATAGCAAACAAAATATTTGAAATATCAAAGTTAGAATATTCTTTTGATAAATCAATGCAATTACAAAAATTAAAAGGTATACAAGCGTTAAATAAACTTGCACTTGAAAATGAAGCTGCGTTAGTTGAAGCTGAGATGACTGCTCTTAAAGAAAATGGAGAGTTAGGTAAATTAACTACAATTTCAATACCAGGTACAACAAGTCAAGACGATTTTAAAATACAAGGTCAACAACTTGGTAAAACTGGAACTTTTTATGTACAAGGAGCACAAGGTAATTTAAGGGCTTTAAATTTAAAATTAAAAGGAGCACAAGGAGGATTAAATACTGTTAGGATAATGAAAGAAGCTGCCGCTGGTGGTGAAACAACTGGATATAAAGGTATATATAATAATCTTAGTGGTATGTTTAAAGGTGCTCTTTCACAAGAAATAAACCCAGAAAGTGATATCAGCAAAGGGATGGAACCAACAGAAGCATATAGAAGAGCAACGGGTAAATTATTAATTGAATTTAGAAAATTATTAACAGGTGGTGAAGCAGGTAATGCTATTTCTGATAAAGATGTTAAAATAATTGAAGAAAATTTAGGTAAAACTGATTTTATATCATTTAAATCAACTGCTGAAATTTTAGGTGCAATTGAAGGAATAGAGTCAATATTTCAAAAAAGAGCTGATATGTTTGCAGCACAAAAAGAAACTTTTATAGATTACGTTACAAATTCTGGTCAAATTGGAGGTTTGCAAATTGAAGATTATGGTAAGAAAGGTGATTATGAAGATGATTATATTGCCTACATTCCAGAGTTAGTTGGTGATGAACTTGTATATAAATTACCTAAGAGTTAGTCATGGCTTTAATTAAAGTTGAATCTCCAAGTGGTAAGTTAGTTCAGTTTGAAATATCTGGTGATAAACCAACAGAACAAGAGTTACGTTCAATTCAAAAAATTTTAAATAAAAAAACAAAATTAAAAACAGAAGAAACCGAACAAATGTTCGACAGAACTACTGGAATAAAAAATGTTAAACTTCGTGCTTCTTTATCTGCTGCAGAGAATGACTCTGAAAAAGAAGCTGTATTACAAAAATTCGGATTAACAGCAAAAGATTATATTCAAGATAATAGAGGGCAATTTGCTTTAACACCATCTGGTGCAAGTCAATTTGGCGTTGAAACAGATAAAAATGTTCTTATAGATGAAGAGGGTTTTAGTCGATATGATTTTGTTGATATGGCTGGTATTATACCAGAGGTTGGAGGTGCTGTTGTAGGAGGTTTAAAAGGTGCTGGAGTAGGTTCAGCATTTGGTCCAGTTGGTACAGTTATTGGTGGTGCAATTGGTGCGGCTGGTGGTGCTTTTGGTGGTTCTTTAGCAGAAGAGGCTATTGAAGGAGTATCTGGTGTTTCAAAACAAAGTGCAAAAGAAATATTAAAAGATGCTGGTAAAGAAGCTCTTGTTGCAGGTGTAGGTGAACTTGCTTTTGGTTTGCCCTATTTAGGTTTTAAAGCGTTAGTTCCCGGAGCAAGTATTGTTAAAGAGGGTGGAGAAAAATTACAGTTGGCTGGTAAAGCTCAAGAAATGGGTTTTGAATTAAGTAAACAACAAATGGGATTAGGTCCTATTCCAGCAAGGATAGAGTCAATTATGGAAAAAGTAGTTGGTCAATCTCCGAGAACTGCGGCAAATTTTAAAGCATTACAAACTAAATTAGCTGAATATGATAGTTTTATTAAACAAGCTCAGAGTAATGATGGTAGAGAAGCAGGAGATTTATTTTTAGACATGGCACAAAAAGCTGGTCCTAAATTTTTTAAAGCTCAAAAAGATGCATTTGATGCAGTTAATAAAAATTTAGAACAAGCTGCTGATATTTTAAGTAATGGTTTAGCAAAAGATCAAAAAGTAAGTGAAGAATTGTTCGCACAATTAAATTCAACATTTAAAGTTTTTGAAGATGTTTCTGCTACAAATTTTCAAAATATTAATAATCTTTTAGAGTCAAGTGTTGGTTCAGCTAATATATTACCTACTACTGTTTTTGATGAAATATCTGAAAGTATGATAAATAGATTTAATTTAACAGTTAGACAGACTGATGAGGGTTTGAGAGTTTCTGCAGGCATTGGTGGAGATGATCAATCAAAAGCAGCGGCTACGATAGTTCAATCACTTAAAGAATTAGCAAGGCCTAGAACAGATGGCACAAATGCAATGAGTTTTGCTGGTGCTTATGCACAAAGAAAATCATTTAAAAATAGTCAAATTGGTATTAGTGATATTCTTGTTAATAACACAATAAATGATGTAACTAAAAGTAACAAAACATTACAAGAAATTGTAAAACCATCAGTTAATCTTAAAAAATATATGAAACAAATAGAAGAGGCTTTTGATGAAAGTTTAGCACCAAAAGGTGAAAAAGGTATTAGACCTTTTTTAGATGATTTGATAGGCCAAAAAACATTAACCAAAACAGAAGCTGAAAAAATAGAATTAGCATCTAATCAAGTAAGAGAAGCAAGACAAGCGTATGCTAAAGGTGTGCAATTTTTTAATGATATAGGAAATGTTATTGGAACTAAAGATTTGTTAAGAAAACTTAATGCTGGTCAATTATCAAAAATTGATTTTGAAGATAGCGTTATGAAAATAATTAAAAATGATGCACCAGAAAATTTACAAAAATTAAAACAAGTTATTAAAAGTGATACTAAATTTAATAATTTAAAAAAACGTATGGGTGATGCTTGGTTAAGAGAAAATTTAAAAACTACAGGATTTGAGTCTATTAGTCCTACAAAATTTAATCCGTTAAAATTTAAAGAATCTGTATATGCTTTGGGAAGAACTGGAGATGAATTATTTGGCTCAACTCGATATGCAGAAATAAAAAAGTTTTCAGATGATTTTGAAAATTTAAGTTTAAGAAATATTACTGATGAAATGATAGACGCTTTTCCAGAAGGAACTGATTTAATTAGTAATTTAAAACAACTTAAAGAAGCTGCTGAAAATTTAGATAATGTAACTAAACGTGGATTATTTAAAAAATTAAATGATGGAGATTTACAACCTAATGAAGCTATAGATTTAGTAAATAGTAATCCAACGAAAATTAATGACCTTAAAAAAATAATGAAATTTTATGAAAATGATGAACAAGCATTACAAACAATAAGAGCCAGTTTTTTAGAAAATGCATTAGATGGTATTGGTGTAACAAAAAATTCAAAAGATTTAGATCAACTTGGTTCAAGAATACTTAAATCTGATGGTAAATCAGGTGGTAAATTAGCTATTATTTTTGGTAAAGATGAAGCAGAAAAGATAAAAGATTTTGCTAAAGTGATAAAATTAATAGCATCAGATCAACCTGCTGGAGATTTAGTAGCTGGTAACATAGCAACAAATTTTATGAGTAATATAGGTAGAATTGCTCGTATTACAATTATAGGTCAATTGTTTACAGGAAAATTTGCAAGGCAACAAATTAGTGATGCTTATAGAGCTACAAAAGGTGAGAAACCTGAAGTAAGAGCTAGAATTTTAAGTAGTGTCATAGGTATGTTAATTAGACAATCTGGTGCTCAACAAGTACAAGCAGGTTTTGATAAAGCAGAAAGTCAAGTAAGATCTGTAATTAAAAATTCACCACAAGCTCAAAATATTGGTAATCAATTATCACAAATACAACAAAATATTTCACAGCCAAACATGTCTTCTAGTTTAGGACAAGTAAATTTAACTCAACCACAAAAAAATATAAATTCGATTGTTGTTCCTAACCCAACAACAAGAGCAACATTTGGGAGTCAATAATGTCACATTTTGAAACAGCCATAAAAAAAGTATTAGAACACGAGGGTGGTTATGTAGATCATAAGAATGATCCAGGTGGTGCAACCAACTATGGTATTTCTTTACGATTTGTAAAACAATCTACAGGAATAGATTTAGATGTTGATGGAGATGGTGACATAGATGCTGATGATATCAAAGCCATGACACCCGACCAGGCAAAAGAAATATATAAGACAGAGTTCTGGGAAAAATACGGCTATGACATGATTGAAAATTCAGATGTAGCAACAAAAGTTTTTGATATGTGCGTGAACATGGGTCCAAGTCAAGCACACAAACTTGTACAACGTGCATGTAATGCTGTAACTAATGATGATACACTATCAGTTGATGGTATATTAGGTTCAAAATCTTTTTCAGCAATAAACGATATTAATCTTAATACGTCTATTCTTAACCCAATAAAAGAAGTGCAATCTAACTTTTATAAATCTCTTGCTGAAAAGAAACCAAAACTACAGGTATTTCTAAAGGGGTGGCTTCGTAGAGCCAATTCCTAAGTTACTGTATCGTGTTTCATATTCTTTTTTAACAAGATTAGAAATTTGTTGACCAACCTTCCTATCTTCATCTTTTGCTATTTTAATAAGTTTATGATAAGTATCTATGCTTACACTAACGCTTTTCCATTTTTCATTAGATGCCATAAGTTGTGCCTTTAATAAATAATAATAAGAAAGTCATACCACATATGGTACGTTATGGGAAGTATAATAAATATAATGCTAAAAAAACTCAGTTTATGGGATTTAAATTTGATTCCAAATGGGAGGCTGAACGATATGGCCAACTCGTATCTATGGAAAGAGCAGGGGTTATTGAGGATTTAGAAAGACAAGTGTCTTTTAATATTATGATTAATGATGAAAAAATTTGTCGATACATTGCTGATTATACTTATATTAAAATTAATGAAGATGGATCTAAAGAAAAAATTGTTGAAGATGCAAAGGGCGTTCAAACCACTGATTTCATTATAAAAAAGAAATTAATGAAAGCCATATATAATATAAATATAAAAATTTCTAAAAAAAATACTTGACCTTCTTATATTTTCCCGTATATATTCATTATACAACAATAAAAAAATGAAAGGAGGACTTATGTCAGCAGTAGCTTCTATCGCAGAAAGTTTAGCTAAACATAAAGAAACTTTAGTTAGCAATTACGAAAATGCTAAAAAAGAATTAGAGGACTTTAACAAATCTTTAGAGTTAAGATATGGTGAGTCAGCTAAGAATATACTTCAAGAAGATGGTAAGGACTTTGGTACTGCTACTCTTATTGAGAATAATTATAAAGTAAAAATTGAAATGCGTAAAAAAGTGGATTGGGATCAAAGTGGTCTTAGGCTTTTTTTAGGAAGTATTTCACCAGAAGAAGCATCTCATTATGCTAAAGTAAGTGTTACAGTTCCAGAAGCAAAATTTGCTAATGCCGTACCAGAGGTACAGGAGAAGTTAAAAGAGTTTAGAACTGTAAGTTTGCAAGGTATGAAAGTAACTTTTGAAGAGGTGGTGTAATGGTTTTTAATATTATAACGGCTGATGCAAGGCTGAAAGAAAAACGTGGTCACAAAATAGTTATTTGTGGTGCGAGTGGTGTGGGTAAGACAACTCTTGTCCGTACTTTAGATTCTAAATCTACTTTGTTTATGGATTTAGAGGCAGGAGATTCTGCTATTCAAGGGTGGCCAATTGATGTTATTCGTCCTAGAACTTGGGAAGAATGTCGTGATTTTGCGTGTTATCTTGGAGGTGCAAATCCTGCAATCAATGAAGATCAAGTATATTCTGCTAGTCATTATGAAAGAGTTTGTCAGGAGTATGGCAATCCTTCAGAGATGTTAGCGAAATATGATACAATATTTGTTGACAGTATTACTGTTGCAGGTCGTTTGTGTTTTCAATGGTGTCAAGGTCAAGCTGAGTGTAAAACGGCTAATGGTCGTCTTGATACTCGTTCTGCTTATGGTATGCAGGGTCGAGAGATGATGTCTTGGTTAACACACCTGCAACACATTCGTGATAAAAATGTTATTTTTGTTGGTATTCTTGATAAGAAAACTGATGATTATGGTCGTTCTAATTATGATCTTCAGATTGAAGGTTCTAAGACAGGGCGAGAATTACCAGGTATTGTTGATGAAGTTATCACAATGGCTATTATGCCTGGTACAGACGAAACTCCACCATATAGAGCATTTGTTTGTCATACTTTAAATGAGTGGAATTATCCTGCAAAGGATAGATCTGGTAGGCTTTCATTAATTGAAGAGCCTAACTTAGGAAAGTTACTTGCTAAGATGTCTGGTAACAAACCTTTAGAAGAAAGAAATTTAGATTTTAGTTTAAAAGATGGAGGTGAATAATGCTAAATTTTAATGACGTTACACCTGATGCTACATCAGGGGAGTTTGAATTAATTCCAAATAATACTGTAGCAAGAGTTACTCTTCAACTTGAAGGGGGTGATATTGAAATTCCTGAATTTGGCAGGGGTAACTTTTTTAAAGCATCACAAGGTGGTAGTAAAGCAAAGTGGATGCAATTAGTTTTTACTATCGTTGGTGGTAATTATAATGCCCGGAAAGTGTGGCATAAACTTTTTGTTGATGGTGACAAAATGAGTGATCGTAATCAACCAATTGCAAAAGAGATTGGTTTACGAACCATGCGTTCTATCATTGAAAGTTCTCGTAATATAAAACCTGATGATACTTCACCTAATGCACAACAACTTAGAAACCTTAATAGCATTGAGGATTTAAATGGTATGGAGTTGTGTATTAAGATTGGTATTGAAAAAGGAACGAATGGATATGCTGATCGTAATAAAATGATTGTTCCATTAACTCCTGCTGATTCTAGTTTTATCACTGGTCAACAATCACCAACTCAACAACAAGCAACTACTCAACCAACTCAACAGAGTAGTAGTCAAAATGGCAATGTTCCAGATTGGGCGAAGTAATGCAAGAAGATGACATTGAACTTAGCCCAGACTTGTCTGCTAGAGAATATACAAGGCGACAAGCATTGAGGAAAAAAGCTAAGACACCTCATTCTGTAAACATTACTTTTAGTGATGAAGAGAATGAAGTGTTTTTAAATAAGAAAACTGCTTTTGAAGATAGTGTAGGTTTTACTGTGTCAAAAGTACAATTTATTAAATCATTGGTAAAAAACGCCTCGTTTTAAAGCCTGTGAGAGGGGTACAATTATATGCTCGTGTATGATTGTACCCCATAAATAAGGAGGAAAACATGGATAAAAATAATGTTATTGATTATGGTTTTAAACCTAATTTCTGTGATGAAGTTATTACAGCTTTAAGAAATCCAAAAAAGAATGTTCCGGGTCTAATAACTCATAAGAAAAAGTTAGAGTTTTATAAAAGAAAAATAACCAGAAATATTGTTGATAGCCAAAAATTTATTCTTGATAGAGAGATGATTAAACACGCTGTTAAAACATCTTTTTGTAAACCATCTGATCTTAAAAAGTTAACAACAAAAGCTATTCCACCATTTAACTCCATGTGGATTGAATGGGATGAAAGATATAGATCACAGCAAATTCTTAATTATTATAATGATCCAACAACTAATAGAAATGAAATTGATTTAGGTTATTTAATTCAGAGAGCAGATGAAACTGCTGATCATTATAATAATGTGTATACTATTCAATTATTTTACAGAGATCGTAGTGATCCAATTACGAGAAAAAAAATTTTAATTCCACCTTTTTCTGCAACCTGGGGTATTGATAATAATTTTATGTTTAATAGAAGAAAAAAACGTATACAAGGTGATGGTAGTTCTTTTATTATGTCTGATTCTGAGTGGAAATACACAACTGTCAGTTATCTTTTAAGTCATAAATATTTGTCTGCATATTTTGAAGACTTTTCAGAAGTAAATAGATTTACTGTGGGTCAATCAGAATTAGGAAGTTATCATAAAGGACAGAATTTTAAAAAGTTAAGAAATCCACAGCTTTTTGAAAACAAAACTAAAAACTTTCTTAATTTTTTTAATAATAAATTTATTATGGGTGAAACGTATTCTGGTGGATTTCACAAAGATTGGTTTACAGACTCAAATAACATAAAAATTGCAAATAATAGTAGTGAGTTAGGTCCTGTACATTTATTGCCAACATTGAAAACTATGTATGGTGATGTTCGTTTTCTTATTTCAGTGTTAAGTATTTTAAATGTTCCAACACTGGTAACAAAACGACACGTTGATCCTAAAAGAAGAAGTGGTTCAATAGGTCAGCCAAGAAACTCATATACTTTAGTTTACATTGATCTTCCTAAAAAGATTAACCTTGTTAATGCTACTATTAAAGGCACAGGAGCACCAAAAAGGTTTCATCACAGAAGAGGACATTGGAGAATTGTTAATCAAGGCACACCACAGCAGAAATGGGTTTGGATTGAGCCTATGGAAGTTGGTAACAAAAAATTTGGTGTTATTGAACATGACTATGTTCTTAGAGGCAAGAAGAGTAAAAATGTTACTTAGACCCTATCAAAAAGTAGCCGTTGATTCAGCAATTGAATCATTAAAGAAACATAAAAATACAGTAGTCGTTGCACCAACGGGTGCAGGGAAAACTATTATGTTGTCATCTCTTATCGGTGAACGTCATAAAAGTAATGGAAAAGTTTTAGTATTGCAGCATAGAGATGAATTAGTAAATCAAAACATTAATAAATTTCAGAAAATTAATTTAAATATGTCTACTAGTATTGTTAATGCTGAGATAAAAGATTGGTCTGGTGATGCTGTTTTTTCAATGGTGCAGACATTATCAAGGCCAAACAATTTACAAAATATGGAATCAGTAGACATGTTAGTTATTGATGAAAGTCATCATGTGGTTGCTGATACTTATCTTAGAATTATTAATCGTGCAAAAGATATAAATAAAAATGTTAACATTGTCGGTTTTACTGCAACACCAAATAGAGGTGATAAAAAAGGTTTGCGTGAAGTATTTACTAATTGTTCGCATCAAATAGAAATAGCAACTCTAATTAGAGAAGGATTTTTAGTTCCACCAAAAACTTATGTTATAGATGTTGGTGTTCGTGAAGAATTACAAAATGTTCGTAAGACAGTAATTGATTTTGATATGGACGAAGTTGCTCGTATTATGAACAAACGAGCTATTAACCAAAAAGTTGTGAATGAATGGTTAGATAAAGCAAAAGGCAGGAAGACAGTAGTGTTTTGTTCAACAGTTGCTCATGCTGAAGATCTATGTGAAGAGTTTGTCAACAGAGGAATAATTGCAAAAATAGTTACAGGAAACACAGACAAAGCTGATAGACGGAAGATTTTGGAGGATTTGTCGAGTGGTGATACGGAGGTCGTAGTCAACGTATCTGTATTGACAGAGGGATTTGACTCACCTCCTGTATCTTGTATTATTCTTACACGTCCTTGTTCATACAAATCAACAATGGTTCAAATGATTGGTAGAGGTTTGAGAACTATAGATCAAAATGAAAACCCTGGTATTATTAAAACAGATTGTGTTGTTTTAGATTTTGGAACATCTGTCTTAACACATGGTTCATTAGAAGAAGATGTAAATCTTCAAGGTTCAGAGTCTGATAAAACTGGACAAGCACCAGAAAAATTTTGTCCAGAATGTAAATCTATAGTTCCGTTGAGTGTTCGTGAATGTCCTATGTGTGGATATGAGTTTGGTAAAAATGAAGATACACAATTAGAAGAATTTAATATGACCGAAGTTGATCTGCTTGACAGATCACCATTTCGTTGGACTGACATATTTGGTACAGGTAAATGTATATCAGCAACCGGGTTTAAAGGTTTTGCTATGGTTATAGATATTGATGATTTATCTTGTGGCCTTGTAAAGCGTTCTGGTGGCAAGTTAAGAATGATTAGTATCGGCACAAAGAAACAAGCGATTGCATCTGCTGATGATTTTCTAAGAGAGATTGAAGATACAAATAGTGCTAAGAAAGGTCGTAGGTGGTTGAATGAGAAGATTAGTGATAAGCAAAGAGAGATGTTAAAGTATCACGATATACAAGTTTCTGGTTTTGATTTTTCTTGGACAAAATATAAGGCAGCGTGTTATTTGAATTATTTATGGAATAAGGGTAATGTTGACAATATCGTTAATAATATAAGAGAGAAAAATATTGGTTGAAAAAGAAAAAAAAGACGAAGTAAATCACCCTAAACATTACACGCAAGATCAAATAGAATGTATTGATGCTATCAAATCTGCTACATCAGAGGGGTATCAATATTATTTGCAAGGGGTGATATTGAAATATATCTGGAGATATAGATACAAGCATGAAGATGGATTGCAGGATTTAAAAAAAGCACAATGGTATCTTAAAAAATTAATAAAAGAATATCAAAGATGATAATAGAAGTTAAAGCATTTTTTAAAACTGATAAAGGTGAAAGAATTATGAATTTTTTTACACATGTTACGCCTGTATTATCTGGTGAAATATTAACTGATGAAGATTATTTTATAAATGAAATTTCTGAAATTGTTAACGAAATGATGATTTGCAAATTGCCAGAAAAAGTTTTGGCGGGTTGGGCTATTGCATCATATCAAGGTAACGAATTATTTACATTATCATTTTTTACAGGAAAGGTTGAAGACGAATGGAAGTATCAGACGTATCTGGAAGAGGACGAGCCGACAATTCATTAAAAAGAATAGGTGAATTGTTTGGCAGATTTGGTTGGAACAATCGATTATCAGAATTAGATCAGGAAAAGATTCTAATGTTAATTATGCTTTGTAAAGAAGAAATAGGAGATTTAGATAATGAGTTTAACGAAACTTATTTGGCAGCCATCTGGCTCAAATACACGATTAAAAAATGAAACTTGCAATAATATTTTAGAAATTATTGATGGTAGCATTGATAAGAAAGAAAAAGAAAAAGAGAAAAGAAAATATTTAGGAGCCTCTTCTTTAGGTGATCCTTGTTCCCGGAAAATACAATATCGTTATATGGGTGAAAAACCAGACGTTGAAAACCCATTTAGTCCAAAGATATTGCGTATCTTTGAATTTGGTCATGTTATAGAAGATATGGCTCATGGTTGGATATATAATGCAGGATTTGATTTAAGAAGCACGGATAAGAATGGAAAGCAATATGGGTTCTCAATAGCTGATGATCAGATTAAAGGCCACATAGATGGTGTGATATGTGATGGTCCTGTTGATATGGCTTATCCTGCATTGTGGGAATGTAAGTCAGCAAATGATAAAAGTTTTAATGAATATGTTCGGAAAGGGGTTGCCGAAGTTAATCCAGTGTATGCGGCACAAGTAGCATTATACCAGGCATACATGAATTTAAATAACCCTGCGTTGTTTACAGTGGTAAACAAAAATACGTGTGAGATATACTTTGAACTTATTCCGTTCAATAGTATGTTGGCACAACAAATAAGTGATAAAGCAGTAGACATTCTAAATGCTGTGAAACATAATGAAATACTGCCACGTATAGCTGTTAATTCAGATTACTATATGTGTAAGAGATGTGAGTTTAGGAAAAAATGTTGGGAGTTACAAAATGAGAGTATTGCCGTTTGATAGTAATAAAAAGAATATGTCGGCACGAGAACTTGTTGATTTAATTAGTGATAAAGTTCCAAGACAAGTACAAGTTGACATATTAAAAAGAACTTTTCCACAAGGTAAGGTTCGGAACAATGAATTTACATTAGGTTCTCTGCATGGCGAACAAGGTAAATCATTGAAGATAGACATAGATCCAAGAAGCCCATACTTTATGAAGGGTCAGGACTTTGATGGTGGTGTCGGTGTTGGTGGTATCGTTAAGATATTAATGGAAGGCCAAGGGTTACGACTGCCTGAAATTAAAGATATGTTCGCTGAGTACATAGATGAAACCCGAAGTTTTGTTCGGGATAATCCTCCAGAGAATCCAGTTAAACCACAAATTGATCATAAAACTCCGTATGATGCTGAGTATAAATATTTAAATTCTGATAGTGATACCATCTGTTTGGTGCGTAAATATCTTGTTCGTGATGGTGCGGGAAACCCTGTATTAGACTCACATGGCAAAGCAAAGAAAGAGTTTAGACAGTTTACAAACAATCACCCATATCCTCGTATGCCAGATGTACGACCTTTATACAATATACCCAATGTTATAGCTTCCGATAAAGTTATCTGGGTTGAAGGTGAAAAGTGTGCTGATGCCTTAAATGATAAAGGCTATACAGCAACTTGTACAATGGGTGGTGCAGGTATGCTTACCAAGAAATCAGCGACACAGTATGATTTCTCTCCATTGCAAGGCAAGAATGTTACGCTATGGCAAGATAATGATACAGCAGGTAAACGAGTTGCCGAGCTTGTGCAAGAGCTTTCTTTAAACGCTGGAGCAAGATCGGTTACTATGCTTACACCACCACGAGGTAAACCAGAGGGTTGGGATGCCGCAGATGCTATAGCCGAGAATTTTGACATTGATAAATTTCTTATCGGTGCAAGTAAAAATGTAAAGCAAAACATAAATCTACTGGACGACAGTTTATTAATATCCAGATTTACTGGTAAAGCTCCCGAACAAAAATTTTTAGTTGACGGCACTTTTCCTTTAAATGTTCCAATTATATTAAGTGCATCAGGAGATGCAGGTAAAGGTATGTTGACATTAGATTTAGGAATGAAGGTGGCATCAGGACTGCCTGGTGAAAACTCTTTCGGTGGCATTGTTAAAGAGTTCGGTAATGTTGTTATCTTTACAGCAGAAGATGATGAAAGTGAAATGCATAGGCGTATTGAACGACTTGACCCAGATGGTAAACGCTTTCATTATGAGCATGAGATACGAATTGTATCATTGCCAAACTTCGGTGGCGTGTTTCCAATCATGCAAAACATTCATGGAGATTACACAACATCACAGGAATTTGAACGCATATACGAACAAATATCACAGATCAGTAATTTAAAACTTATAGTTTTTGATCCATTGGCTTCTTTTGTTCATGCTGACGTTAATGCTGACCCTGCGGCAGGAGCCGCACTTACTGGATTATTATCACAAATCGGATCGGAAACTGGTGCTTCGGTGATGATGTGTCATCACATGACAAAGATAAAAGATGACATGGTTGTATCAACGCCAGAACAAGCTAGAAACCTTATCAGAGGTACATCAGCACTTGTTGATGGTGTTCGGTGTGCCTTTACTTTATGGCAGTTAGATGAGAAATCAGCCAAACGCCAGTGTACAGAACTGAATATAGAATATCAGCGTAATCGTTGTTTTAATGGAGCTATTGTTAAATCAAACGGTCCTGCAAATCGTACAATCCGAAAATTTGTTCGGGATACATACACTGGTCTCCTGGTAGATCGAACTGATGAAATAGAACAGTTGAACATGGGAACTGGTAGAGATACAAGAAAAACTGCATTATATGAATGGGTTGCTCGGTGTGAAAGAGAAGGTCGAGCTTTATGTCAACAAGGTAGTGCTGATGGTATATTGAATAGAATGACTGACGCTGACAGCCCAGAAGCTCTTCATAATTTATCTCAGCGTGTTGTTGATGGAATTGTCCGAGAATTATTGGTTGAAGGAAGGATTAACAAGTACAGTTTTTCTACTTCTGGTGGTCGGAAATGGCTTGGCACTATGAGTGGTGTTATGAGCAGAGGAGAATATGAAGCAACAACGGCAAGAGATAATATATAAAAAAAGCCCTAAAAAAATAGGGCTTTTTCATTTTGAAAAGTCATCAAGGACTTTTTTGTTACATAAATTCCTATCATGTATGTGACATATTTTATTATTCACATATTTTATTTTTTGTCAAATTTAATTATTTTTTAAAAAAGTATTGACTAGGCAACATTGTTCCTCTATATGTATAAAAATTAATTTTTTTGAGGTGTTAAATGGGAAATTCTTTAGACAATACTAATCAACTTAATCAAGTGACTGATGAAATGGTTCACGATTATTTTAATTCTATTAGTAGTATTGATGAGAATGTTTTGATAACTAAATTTAGAGAATTATTGAATAATGAATTAGATATTCCTCTCGTTCAGCAATTGGATTTAATCCGTAAAGAGATATTTGTTCACCAGGAGATGGAACATTATAAGGCTTTACGAGAGGCAGAGATAGAGGGTGAAGAGTAAAATTCCTTGAAGGCAAGTGGGTGTGTCTTAACTGTAAATGTCTTTATAACTAATCCCCTCGTGAGTTGTTTTGACTCTTTTATAGGTTAGTTATTTATATTAAAAGTAGAACTCTTCCGAAGAATGTTGCTACTAAATTTATAGGACACTCACAAATAAACATTAATTACTAAGGAGAAAAACATTGAAAATTCTTAATTTATTTAGCGGCATGGGTTGTGATCTTATTGCTCATAGCCGTACCAATTTACCACCGATAACAAAAGTTTATCATTCGGATATTGATAAATATGCAAGAGCCGTTGATAGATATCTTCACCCAGACGTTATTCATTTGGGAGATGTAACAAAGATCAAAGGTTCAGATTTAGGACATATAGATTTATTATTAGGTGGATCACCATGTCAAGGATTCTCATTTAGTGGAAAGCAATTAGCCTTTGATGATCCGAGATCAAAACTGTTCTTTGAATTTGTAAGAATTTTAAAGGAACTAAAAGCAATTAATCCAAACATAAAGTTCTTACTTGAAAATGTAAAAATGAAGAAAGAGTTTCAAGAAGTTATTACCGATCAAGTTTCTTCTTGTTTTCCAGAGTATGGTAAAGGTTCTAATTTATTCAGTAATAGAATTGAACCTTTAGTTATTAATTCATCTCTGTTATCAGCACAAAGCCGCACAAGGTTATATTGGTTTAATTGGGAATGCCCTATGCCAAAAGATAAAGGTATTGTTCTTAAAGATATTCTTGAGAATAGTCCTATTGAACCAACATTTATGTCGTTATGTGATGATGATGGTAAACCTATTCCAGATTTAGTAGGTCATAATGGCAAAGTTTTAATGAAAGAAAACATTAATAAAAGTACAACATTAATGGCAAGAGATTATAAAGGCTTTAATACTTGGGGTCAAACAGGTGTAAGATGCATTGAAGTTGGTCATGCTGAAGAAATCAAAGGGCATGATATTTTAAGGAGAGTGTATTCCCCAAAAGGTAAAGCACCCACATTAAATACAATGGGTGGGGGTAATAGAGAACCTAAAGTTGCTCTTGATAAACCAAAAATTGGAAGATGGATTGGCCGATATTTAGTTGATGGGAAACGTCAAGACCATAAAATGAAAACTGCAGGTCTTACTAAACAAAGATTAGAAGTAAGAGATGACAGTAAATCAAATACTTTAACAACAGTAATTAAAGATAATGTCGTAGTTGAGGGTGTGTATTGGAGAAAATTATCCCCTTTAGAATGCGAAAGACTACAAACTGTTGGTGATAATTCAACTTTGAAAGGAGTTGATGACGAAGGCAATGAAATTACAATTTCCAATACCCAACGATTTAAGATGTTAGGGAATGGTTGGACGGCTGATGTTATTGCACACATTTTAAATCATATAAATAATTAGAGGAGGGAAAATGAATAGGGAATTAGTTAAACGAATTGATATGGCTTTACATATCCAAGAGTTATGTTCAAAACATGCCATTCATGTTGTTTTCGGTGACTTATATTATGCTAGTCGTGGTTCCAGGACTATAGGAACTCGACCAACAAAGAACACAGGATACTATGTGTCAGCTTTACATGAAATCGGACACATACTTGGTCCTCAGCAAACAATTGATGATGATAGGCTAGAGAGTGAAATCGGTGCATGGAAGTATGCTATGGCCAATGCCATTGTTTGGACTGATGTGGCTACAAAAATAATGAAAAGAGCATTGATGTCTTATGGCTTATCGGAACAACATTGGCAAAATGTCTGGAATGAATGTTTATCTTATACTCAAAGTGTAAAGGGAGCCGCATGACTAAATTTAATGATGATTTTGTTAAAGAAGTGCAAGACTTTTACGATAAAGGTAAAAAACAAAAGAAACAGAAAGGTGATTCTATTTTCTCTGCTCAAATAGTAGCTGACAAATTTAACCTTACTCTTGCTCAAGTAAAACGAATGTTATATGTGAGGTCAAAAAATGATACTTGAAACGGCAACGGCTCTCGTGTGTATGGCTCATGCCATATACTTTGAGGCAAGATCGGAGTCTACTGTCGGACAAATTGCCGTAGCACAAGTTATAATGAATCGGGTTTCGGATCATAGATTTCCCGATTCGGTGTGTGATGTGGTAACTGATGGACTTCGATATTCCTGGGATACTCGAATAATTGTTCGGCATAAATGTGCCTTCAGTTTTTATTGTGATGGTAAACCCGAACATATTACTGATGATGATGCATACTATTGGGCTGAAGAAATATCAGATGCTATTTTAAATGAATCTATCATTATAGATTTAACCGAAGGTGCAACCCATTATCATGCTTACTATGTCAAACCATATTGGAGTAATGCTTTTACTAAAACTGTTCGTATTAATAGTCATATATTTTATAGATGGGAGATGGAATAATGGATAATAGAAAAAATTATAAAGGTGCTATAACGCATAAAACTCGTGATGTATCAAAGTATATGAAAAGACATTACTTTAAATTGTGGATAGATCAGTTTGAAGAGAAACCAATTCAAATTTTTATTGATGCTAATGGTGAAGAAGATGCTGAACAAAAGTTAAGAGGTAAAGTTCGTTGGGAAAAAATTAACCGAACACCTAGAGCATAATGTTATACCCAAATAGAATGTGCCGCAGAAAAGGTTGCAATACTGTTATTACTGATGCAAAACGACCCAATCGTATGTATTGTTCGGTTTATTGCAACCAAAGAACCTGGGATTTAAAAAATCGCACACCAAAGAGATATAAAATTAAATAGGTATCTTGGTTCTTATTTAAATGAAATATATTTCCTATTAAACTTGACATATATATTATATGTATGTATATATATTAGTAATATTAACTTTTTGAGGTATTACTAATGTTTGTAAAAACTGTATCAAGAAAAAACAGAGATAATTTGCGTAGACTTAAATATGCATATCTTAATTATGCGTTGATGAATGACGTTAATAAATCTCGCAATACTCAACAATCAACTAGAGGTAAAAAAATAAATGACTAAATTATATATGGCTTATGGTTCTAACCTTAACCTATCACAAATGGCATCACGTTGTCCTAATGCTAGACAACTTGGTGCTATGTATGTTCCTTATTGGCGACTTGTCTTTAGGCACGTTGCTGATATTGAGCCTAGCCGCAATGCTGATGATTTACTGCCTATAGGTATGTGGGAGATCACTGAGGATTGCGAAAAGGCTTTAGATTTTTATGAAGGCTATCCTAGTCTTTATAAAAAGATTACCATCAATGGTATTATGACATATCAAATGAATAACAATAATATCATGCCGCCATCACAAGGATATTTTAATTCTATTTTAGATGGCTATAAAGATTTTGGTCTTGATGATCAACATCTGTTTGATGCACTTGGTTGGTCACATTTTTTAAGTGATAGCAATGATTGGTCAAAACCAAAGACAAAAAAAGTATTTAAGAAAAATATTTTTTATGATTTTGGTGATAACAAAAATTATCCAGAGGAGATAAAATAATGAGTATATATATTATCGATATTGTAGAAGAAAATACAATTGATTGTAACGTATGCAAAAAAACATTTAATACTAATGAAATTACGACAGATGATTTTAATTTTGCATGGGATAATTATGTTACAACTGATTGTTGTAATGAATGTTTTGATAAGGTGAGAACAGGAGAAGTGAATGACTATAACATTGGCACAAATTAAAAGAACAGTTGCAGATATCAAAGAGGATTTTTATGAGGGTAATGATAGCCATTCTCATGCAGAATATCGTGGTGTATGTGAGGGTTTAGATATGTTGGTTAGACATTTTACAGAATTAGAGGAGATAAAATATGAGGACGGAGGTGCTGAATGAACTTAGATATTGCTACTAAAATAATTAGAACTGAACTTGAATCAGCTTGTAGAGAATTTTATGGTGAGGATTGTAAAGAGAATGAAGAAAGCAAAAAAGAAATTAATGATGCTTTCCAAACCATTCTTAATAACTTATATCATAATGAAAATAGTTATGATGATGAATTATAAAAAATCTACTTACCAACTTACCAACTTACTTGGTAAGTAAAATTGTAGGTAACCTCGTATTTGTTGCATAGCCTTCATTACACGAGGTTACTTACATTGGTTACCAATTAACATGGTAACTACATTGTATCTCTTAAACCATTGATTTTATTGCTACTTACCAACTTACCACAACTTACCCCCTAAAGGGGGTATGGGTGGGTGGTAAGTAACCCACCCCACCCCCAAAAATATCCATTTGAAATTTATAGACTAATTTGTTATATTATCTGTAGCGGCAAACAAAGGGAATAATTGTTCGGTATGGTACAGGTAGCACAAACTCTTACAAAAGAGCAAACAAAAGCAGGTTGGAAAAGACTAACCGAAAAACAACAAAAATTTTTAGACAACTTCATGTACAAAGACATGACACAAACGGCATCAGCGAGAGATGCAGGGTACAGTAACCCAACTGTTGATGCCGTAAGGCTCTTGCGTAACCCCGTAGTACAGGAAAGATACCAGGAAATGCGTATGGAAGCTAACGCAAGATTTGGAGTTACTGTAGAGAAGTCGGTGCGTGATTTAAAAAAGATGCGTGATGATGCGTGGCAGAGTGGTCGTATCGGTGAAGCAATACGAGCCGAGGAGCTTCGATTAAAGGCAACTGGACTACTGGTAAACAAACAACACATAATGCACGAGGATATGAATGGGCTTAATCGTGATCAAATCATTGAAAAACTGGAAGAATTTAGAAAACTAGCTCAAAACAGAATGAAAAATGTAACGCCAGATAAAAATGTTCGGAATACGATAGCAGATGATAGCGTAGATTCGGATATTCCGGGAAATAACCCCGTTTCGGAGACCAAACGCCCGGAGTCTTCCTAACGGATCGAAGATTTGTTCGGTTTATCGGAGTAAATAACAGAATTTACAGCAAAAATTAATAGAATCGGACTCATAAAACGCAAAAAAACCTGGGCACTACAAACAATTGTTCGGTTTATCGGATCGGACGCTTGACATCTATCGGTTTATCGGTGTAAATACATACTATATGTTGGTAACTCGGCATATTTTTCCTCCCACACTTCCAACCCGGACTTCGGTCCGGGTCTTTTCCCGAACAATTGTTCTGGATGGCGTAGCCAGGACTGCTGTCCCGGTCTAACCCGAACAATTGTTCTTGGCCATAGACCTGGGAAAACCAACAAAAAAATAATAGTGCCAACAAAAAAAAATTTGACAGCTAATTATATATATGGGATAATCTGGGATAATATTAATTAATAAGGAAACAACATAATGAGTGATAAACAAATACTTGAGAAAATAAAAGAATATCTAAAATTAGATATTGAAAATTTTTATGAAGACCACAGAAAGTCCTCATATGCAGAGCAGTTATTATCTTGGATAAACAAATGGGAGAGGAAGTAATGGCAATAACAGACACAATAACAGAATACTCTTTCAAAGATGGTTTTATGTCAATGAACTCAACAAAGGATAATTTTTCTTACGAGGGCTTAAGGCAATTATATTATTATTTGGAAGAGTTATCTGATGGCATTGGCGAAGACATAGAATTTGACCCAATAGCATTTTGCATGGATTATGCTGAATATGGAACATTCAAAGAATTAAAAGACAATTATAGCACTGTTGATGACCAAGAGCTTGAAGATAACATTATATATGAATGCGAAGATTTTATACTGGTACGGCAATTTTAAATTTTAAATTGTTCGGTTTATAACCCCAGATCCAAAAAATCTGGGGTTTTTTTTGCTTTTATCCCTGGTGCTGCCGGGTAGTAACCCGAACAAATGTTCTTGGCCTCGGAGCTATCGGATCGGATCGGATCGGATCGGACTTTAGCAGAAAAAAAGTTGCCAGAAAAAAAAACCAACTCACCTGGGTAAAAAAAATAAACCGAACATTTGTTGCATATATGCAACAGATATATATTAAAATGTATAAAAAGTATATATAAATGTATTAATTATAATTAAAATATGAGATAAATAATAAACCGAACAACCAAGGAAAAAATCATGCTATTAAATAATAATAACTTTTTAATTTTTGGATTAGAAATAGAAATCTCTGGAATTACTGTTACCAGACTTTCTCAACTATGTAGAGAGAACTCTCTTAATTATGTAATGATTGTAAGTGATGGAACACCAGAAGTTTCTGCTGAAATAGTATTTCCACCATTACCAATTGAATGTGATGTAGCAAATAATTATATTAGGCAAGTAATAGATTTAGCAGAAAATAATGGTGCTACAGTTCGCAGAAGATGTGGAATGCATGTACACTTTGGATTAAAACCAATTATTAATATTTCTAAAGAGGAATTTACAACAAAATCAATTCAACACTTTAGAGATAATTTAAATTCATATTTAAATGGTTTCCGTAATTCAAATACACCATTTTTATTTAATGGTGTTGAACAAGCTGACTTGTTGCCTTTTGAATTGGTAAAAGATGTAATTAGAGCTTATGGTAAAAATCAAAATGAAATTAATACTTTTCTTGCACCAAGTAGAAGAAATTTTGAAATGGCAAGATCAATAGCAACTATTGTTGAAACACAAAGATTTAACAATTGTTCGACCTATTCCGATTTAAATGGCTATTCTGTTTTAAATGGTAAGTTTTCAAGTGTTTCTGTTAACAGCTTTGCAACTAAAG
>VTLG01014742.1_pt1 | contig 28660 bp, 24 predicted proteins | sample 4694571 | NCBI WGS metagenome assembly VTLG01 (sample SAMN12604809, study PRJNA352737) | marine metagenome | biome: ENVO:00000447; feature: ENVO:00000209|ENVO:00000569|ENVO:01000036; material: ENVO:00002151; isolation source: viral sequences binned using virsorter ...
TTTCCCATAACTTCATGGCTTCTTTACCAATACGTCCATCAATAGGACAAGGTGTTCCTGCTTGTATCATGCTTTCAAATACTCTTTCATCTTGGCATAACATTGCAACGGCTGCAACTTTCATACCGAAGTCATTTAAAATTCTAGCCAGTTTAAGTCGTTCACAATTTTTGTCAATAAAATGTTTTCCACCCGATATACCAACACCAAAGGTTTGTATTCCTGCAGATGCTCCCACGGCGCAAACATCTTGTGTCATAGAATTATAAGAAGGTGCTCCTGCTGTTGGTGGAGCGGATCTTATGTCAGAGTTTGTGGTGTTGTTTGTTGTAGATGTGGATTCAGAACCTGACTGATACGTAGTTGTCGATTCTGAAGTATACCCACCTTCTATTGCAGTGTTTGATCCAGTAACATTTGATTGTGTTGAGCCTGCGTAAGCTGTTGAACACACCATTAGTATTAAAAATGTATATAAATACTTCATCAACTTCTAAGAACAATTGTTTTTGTCTAAATCAATTGGCTTGCCACCATTATAAAACCATACATAAGATGAGAGTTTTGTTCCATCTTGGGTGTAGGTACATTTTTTGCCTACCGAGCAGGCGCTTAATGCAAATAATAATGCAAGAACTAAATATAATTTATTCATTTTGCTCCTTTGGTTCAGGTCCTATTTTAACATAATGTTCATAGGTGTTCTGTTCTGCTTTTTCTTGATTTTCAATCCGGCAGCATTCTCCAGATTGCTCTTTTTCTTTAGTGTGCATTCCACAACATTTATTAAGATCTATTGACACGCTTCACACTCCTCATGTTCACAGTTCATGCAATTACATAATCCATACATATCACCATGTTCTTTTGAAGAACAGTGGCAATTACAGCTACAATTTTTACACTTCATTACTTATAAAGATCCTTCATCAACCAATCACAAAATTTTTTCCACCATTTATTCATTTTGTTCCTCCTCAAAACCTTCTTTTAAAAGTTCAGATGTAGTTTTTTCCTTTTCCTCAATTCCATAGAAGTACTTATCAGTATCTTCTGTTTTCCATTTACTACTATCTTCAACGTTCCACTCACTGGTTTGTACCTTCCAGTCGAAGGGTATTTCGTCCTTCACCGTGAAGGATGGTATGCTCCAGATTAGTCTGTTATTTGGCTGAGCCGCATAATTGCCATTTTCTAATGCCAATACATGAGCGCACTTATGTTCGTGCGGAATTTCCGAATGATCGGTATCGACTATATTACTCTCTGGGTGGGCCCAGTCAACAGTAAAAAGATAGGCACCTGAATACCATTTCTTATCTTTTCCTAGAAATTTTCCAGATTGTCCATCTAGGACATCGAAAGAAGTAATACTAGGATAATAGCTAAAGCAATTCCAAAGCTCCAGCTCATCAAGTCGCATCCTAGGAACTTCTTCTGGCTTATAGCCTCTTTGTATGAACGCAGAGATTGGTAAACGGTAGAATACAGCTCCGTTTTCCATAATTGCGTGAAAGAGTACAGGACGCCCTGTAATCGATGCAATCCCAAAAAGTAAGCAATCTTCCACTTCTCCATGATGTTCTTTAAGATCATAGAGATACTCTCTCCTGATCTGTGCGTAAGTCGCAGGAATGTTCGCGTTTAAGTATGCCATCCAACATAAAGTCCTATTGTGCTATGATTATTAAAACAATTACTATTGCTACAGCAATAGAAATTTTTTTATGAGCTAATACTAATGCCCATAGTTGTTTTACTTTTTCCATTTTTCCTCCTTGTTAATCATAAATATCTCCCCAAGTTTTACCAGATTCATAATCTACTTTATTAGGGACCTCTAAATCAACCGCAGCTTCCATTATTTTTACAATATGTTTAGCTTCTTTATCATCTTTGATAGAAATATCCAACTCATCATGTATTTGAATATGAGCGATAATACCTTCTTTATATAATTCTAGCATAGATTTTTTAGTCATATCCGCCGCTGATCCTTGTATTAATTTGTTTAAAGCTTTGTAAGTATAGGCTCGTTTAATCCCTGGTCCGTGTTCCCTGAGTGCTTCTTCATGAGGTAATGCTTTATGCATCCCAAAATAATTGGGTTCCCATAAAGGGAATCTGCAAAGTCGACCCAGCAGCGTTCTGATTTGACCACGTTCCTGTGCTCTATTTGATGCAGAGCTCATTAGCTGTTTAACAAATGGAACTTTTGCATGATACTGATCAAACAGTTCTTTCGCTTTATCTTTAGTTACCCCCAGTTCAGCTTGTAATTTAGTTTTACCCATTCCATAAAATAAACCTAGATTAATGGTTTTAGCTTGTAGTCTCGGAATCTGCGCCATGTCAGCAACCATCTTATGAAAATCTGTTTTAACATCTTCACTATACGCATCAATAACTTCAAAGACTGATGGAAATTTATAGAGAGAGGCATAGTGTGCAACTAGTCTTGGTTCTTGTTGTGAATAGTCAAAGCAACCCCAGATATGGTTTTCTTCTGGAATAAATAAAGATCGAATCAAAGGTCCGAGATCTTTATTTCTTGCGGGAATTTGTTGTAGGTTAGGATTGGAATAACTAAATCGACCGGTAACAGTTCCTCCCTGATCGGATCTAATTTGATTAATGTCAGCGTGTATTCTACCCTTGTGTTCATGTTTAATAATGGTGTCAATAAAGGTTGTATGAGCCTTGTTAATTTCTCTAGCTTTTGCTATCTTTTGAACAAGAGGATGTTTATGTGTCGAAAGGAAATTTTTTGTGAAGGAAGGTGCCTGTGTTTTCTCTGTTCGTTCGTAAGATAATTTTAATTTATCAAAAACTTTGGCAATCGATCGTGCTGCCCATATTTGGGCATCTATTTGGGTTTCTTTTTTTATCTCTTGCAGCAATTCTTTTTCTTGTGCAAGTAATTGCGCTTTCAATCGGTGTGCTTTTTCAACGTCTACTCGGACGCCCTTAAATTTCATATCAACAAGACAAGGAAATAAATCCGTTTCTAGATTAAAAATGGACTCGATGTCTTGCGCTAGTATTTCTTTCTTCATTTCTTGCCATAACTCAAACGTTAGCGAAGCATCTTTTTCTGCGTACTGACCGACGTGAATTGCCGGTAGTTTCCACATTTCTGCTTTAGGATCAATTCCCCATTCTTTGGCGGCTTCTATTAAGGTTGCTTCACTTTTTCCATGACCTAAATAATCCCAACCCAAAGAATTTAAATCATATTTAAATCGATTTTCATTAATTAACGAAGCAGCAATCATGGTATCAACGATTAACCCATTGATTTTTAAGCCTAAATTTCTTATCCAACAAACATCATACATTGCATTGTGAAAAATTTTTGTTGCACTGCATTCTAAGGTGTCCTTAAACCATTTTAAAACTTTTTTACGATCCATATTTGGACCATTTCCATGCGCAATAGGAAAATACCAACTTGCGCCTTGGATGGCAACCGCAATGCCTACAACTTTACCATGACCGATAACAGATCCTGATCCTTTTGATTTTAAATCAGGATCTTTTGTCTCCAAGTCTATTGCGATTTCGTCATGTTGTCTTAAGTCTGGAAATTCGGATGGTGTTGTCCATTCTTTTTGTGCTTCAAATTTAGGAATGATCATTTATTTTTCTTCCACTCTTTATATCCTGTAATCCAATCTGTGTGCTTTTGTATTTTTTCTACATCTTCGGTAGCATCGTAAGGTTTTGTGTAATCACGTTCAATTATCATTTCAATAAAATGCATGGCTTTTAATAAATCTTCCTTTCCTCCTTTATATTGATGTCGACAGATGTATTTAATAACATTTCCTTCTGGAAAAAGCAATTTGTTCTCTATAACAAATTTACTTGGCTGAATCTTCATCTTTTTGTAGTGAGATCCTCCAATTTGTTTAGTATAAACTTTCGATGTCATATCCTTTGTCCTCCTTTTTTGCTGCCATAATATATAAATTTTGTTTCGTACGTGTGACGCCCACGTACCAAATTCTGTTTTCTTCATCCTCTTTTTCAGGGCTTCTTTCTATTGCTTCACGAATAAGTTTTGTATTATCCAGTATTAACAAAACATTGGTAGCTTCTCCTCCCTTGGCTGTATGAATCGTGGATAATTTTATTCTTGCGGGTAAAGACAATTTTTCACCTTTGTCCAGCATCGTTCTTATATAGAGACTGTCTTCCGGTTCGGTTTCAAAAACTTCAAACCATTTTTTACTGGGATCATATCCAAATTCTTTTAAATCATACGATCTTTCTTCAATCGATATAAATTCTTTTCCAAAATATTCAAATAAATCTTTGCACTCTGCCATAGGTACTAAAGATCCTTTCGTCCACTGAGTATAACTTTTAATGGCGTTGTAAAGTTTAGCCTTGTAACTTTTTCTCTCTTTGTACTCAAAATAAACTCCCATGTCTCTTAATGAGGGCTTAAGTTTTCGGAGTTTATCATTATATCTTGCTAGAATTAACCAGTCTCCTTGGTGCAGGGGTAAATCTTCTATGGAGGTAATCGGTAGAACAGTTCCTTTTTCATTTCTCGCTTTCCATTTCTTTTTAATTCTTCTGTCATCAGGAATTCTATTTAAAATATTATCTGCGATGTCATGTACTAAGCTGGGTACTCGATATGATTTAGGTAAAACAATTTTCTTACCTGGTTCCTCTTGAAATCTTTTTACATCAGCACCCGCCCATCCATAAATGGCTTGATCATCATCACCAGCTAAGATAACATGTTTAGAATTTTTCTTTAAAATATCATACATTTTCCACTGAATGGGGGATAAGTCTTGAGCTTCATCAATAAAAACGACATCATATTTGGGGCATAATTCTTCTTTTTTAGTAAATCTTTTAATCATGTCAGTGTAGTCTTTTAAGTAATAAGATTTTTTATAATTATCTACTTCGTCCTTGAGAATATATAACATCTCCTTATTGAGGTCTTGTGCGTACATGTCAGTGTTGTATTCCTCTTCAATTGTTATATTTTTAACTCTAGCAGAATTAATTAAATTAAAATATTCGCTATCAGAATCCACAAATCCTGTGGTGTCTTCTCCATTGCTATACACCGTGACCTCTATTCCTAATTGTTTTCCAATATCTTCGTAATGTTCTTCCTGCATAACTTCGGTTTTTTTATATCCTAGTTTCCAAAAAGCTAAAGAATGTAGTGTTCTAAAATTATCTTTTAAATCTTTGCTGCTAAGTTCTGGGTGATTATCCAACATTCTGGTTTTAGCTTCACCCGCAGCTTTTTTGGTAAAAGCAAAGTAACCAATCTTATTTAAAGGGGTTCCTAATCTTACAAAGGTTCTTACATAATGTAATAATTTTGTAGTTTTGCCAGTTCCCGGGGGACCCAGTATTTTTCGAATCATATAATTTCTTTTTGATGTTTTGTTAGAGTATGATGAATAGGAACGTTTTCAAATTCTTTAATAGAAATTTTTACAACATTTTTTGTTGGGCTATTATCTTTTCCTTTCTCTTTTCTAGGAAATCTTTTTTGGTCTAGAAATTGTATTTCACATTTTTTATAAGTTGATTGCATCATAGCACCTGTTTTATCTTCATTATATTTCCAGTTCTTAGATTTTAGTCTGTCGTAGAATTTATCAAATTTAAAATAGGCACAGCTTTCTTCAATCAATACGGTTCCAGATTTAAAACTTGCATCATTCATTGCTTTGGGTCCATTAATTTTAGCATGAAGAACGTCGTGTAATTTTTCTTTAGGAGTTGTGCCAATAGGAGGGGAAACTACTTTCTGTGTTTTCCATAATGTATCTAAAACAATTTGATCATCATCTCCTTTAATAATTGGAGGAGCGAATCCTGCTGCCTTGGATATAGCATTTCTTCGTTTGCGTTGATCGTTAACATGCTCTACACTTCTACAATAAACTGTAGCTGTGCTAATACCATCAGACTTAATGACATCAAATTCAAATTCTGGTTCAGGTTCTAGATCTATTTTCTTTAAATTAGTTAATTCAGGGTAAGTTCCTTTAGATCCAGCCAAGACTCCAAATCTTTTTTTAACACATATTCCTTTTTTACAATGCTCACTAATTGGACTTTGAGTACAAGTATATCCTTTTAATGATTTTGCCCAAGATCTTACTTTAGCATTTAATAATTTATCATCCCATGCATTCGCATGTTGTTCGGCAAAATATTTAACAGGAGCATTCTTAACTTTTTGTTTCCATGTATCTTCATACTTCATCTTAACAAATACATGATAGTTATACATAAACCTATCTTTCCCATCAAAAGTTGGGTCTTTCATAATAGTAGAAAGTTTAGCTAAACAAGGAGGACCATCTTTAAAGTCTTCATCAGCTCCTTCATATATCTGTCTATCAATTGCTTCAGTAATATTATCTAAACTATCTTTTTCAACTAAATTAGCTTCGGCTACTTCTATGAATTGTTCAAAAGGAAAAGGGGTTCCGTCTATGTTTAGTGCTCTTCGTTCTGTTTTTTTGTAATAAGGTAAATTAATAAATTGTCCTGGTCTTAATTCGCCAGTCTCTGTGTCTTTAGTTAATTGAGTTTGCTTTGGAAAAATTTCATTGTCAGGTTTTAATTTAAAGAGTGGAAGAAGATTACTTAAAAAAGAAACTAAAAGAGTTGCGGATATAAAATCCTTCATAAAAATAAAGAGATGTAGCCCTCCACTTTTAGATTCAATTGGGATTAAAGGTAATTTGTATTCTTGAATTTTGTCTATAAAAAATTTCTTATCGTAATTTACATAGTTTTTTGGATCTATATCAATGAGTCCAAATTTAACTTCTGAATTTTCGTTGGTAGGTTGAATACCTACTGATTTGGCGCCTGTTAAATGGTCAATATATATTTGATCAGTAAATTCTTCATAGGACCATCTATAGTCAGGTTTCTTTTTACCACTAACCGGATCAATTTTTACATTGGTCCAATCAGCGACACCGTACGCGCGTCTATACCCATTAAATAAATTTATATATTTCTTCTCCATAATCATTTTTACGCTGGGCGGTTAACTCTCGCGCTCCGCCCAGGTCTCATTCCATGGTAATGAAACTTAGAAATGTGTATCGGTTTGCTTTTGAGTTTTTTCGCCGTGCTTAACTTTGACGTCGCCTTTAGAAACGTTTTCCGCAAAAGCTCTAGCTTGTTGGTATAAAGCAGCATCCTCAACCGGACCTACTTTACTAACTTCCCATCCAAACCATGTTCCTTTATCATTCGACTGTTGAGTCGTTGTTAAAAGATAAATGTGGCTGAAAGATGCCGGAGTAAATAATCCGTTTGTACCTTTCAATCTAATTCCTGCCATCATACTATTCCATTTTCTACTAATTTTTAATTGAGTAGATTTCATAGCAATCAAAGCAGTTGAAGGTGCATCACCACCAATTACAACAAAATGACTTGCTGTTTTTTCAAGATAATTACCATTCGGCAATCTGTCTTTAAAAGAAGCATCTCTTGTTACTTTAGTCATGATGTCGCTAGATGATGAGTGAATCGCAACGGGAGCACCTGAGCCTTCGCCCCGATCTCTCCATTCAATGTATTCCAGTTTATAATGACATGGAACCACACTGATGCCTTTCGCCCCATCAAACAATTCTCCTGTAACGGAATTGAAAATCATGCCAGGTTCTGCACCTTTAACATATTTACCATCCCTTTTGTTTACTTCCGGAGATAATTGTCCGAGTATTTTTAGAAAAGGTAATGCTAAATCTTCTTGATTTAAATTACCTAAGCCTTTGCCAGAGTCTGCTTCAAAGTTTGTAACAGCTATGGCTCCCGCTTTCTCTTTCTTTATTACGCTTGTTTCTTCGTTCATGTTTATTGTTTCCTTGTTATTTTGGTTCGGTTTCCTGCGAACACGTTAAATAGGTCAGAGGGCATGTCTTTTCCAGATTCGACACGCTCCCTGACTAATGCTTTAAGTGTCATGGGCTCAACCTTTAATTTCTGGATTGGTTGATATCCTTGACCTTGCGCAAGTACAGCATATTCTGCTGCCTTGTTGTCTTCGTTACGACCAAAAGAAACAGTAACTTCATTTTTAATTAAGTCACCCAGGTCGTTGTCTCGAAGCCATTTAAATGCTTCTTCCTTTTTTGCAATAGGAATTGAAGCACCATAGACAGGTTTCACTTCTACAGCGGAACCGTCTGCTAATTTTAAAGTAGAAATATTCATTTCGGTCATCATTGTTGGTATGACCTCTCCTGAAACAATGTCTGAATCTTTTTTTAATTTCTTTAACTCAGCTTCTTTCTCTTTTATTCTGTCTTCCAAGTTTCTTAAATTAAGCACTTGGTCTGATAAAGCTTTTACATCATTCGTTTGTGTAATTGCTTCTCGTTGGTCTTGTTCAAAGTTTATATTATTCATCGATCTTTCCTTTCTCGTAGAGATTTATTTCTAATGGATAATACACTTTCTCTTGTCTGTCCCATTTTAAAAGATTAAATCTGCCATTATTTATATCAGAAACTATGGCGCATGCCAATCCAATAACGGATGGGTCTCCCGATAATAATAAATAATCGTTGGAGTTATAATCTTTCAACAAACGTCTTAATTCAAAAATTACAGGACCAGGACTTAAGACAATTTGTGTATTTTCTTTTAAAAGAACTTTTAGTTTACCGTATTTTTGAGCACCCATAATATTAAATTTAGGACGACCTATTCGTGTCCCTGGAAGTTCTTGTAATACATAAACTATACTTTCTTTTTCCATATTTACTTTCTTGACAAGATATAGGACTTTATTGTATATATGTCAATAGAAAGAAGAAATAAAAATGTTAAATTATAAATTTAAGACGAAGCCTTATGCGCATCAGTTAAAAGCATTAGAAATGTCTCATAACAAAGAGGTCTTTGCCTACTTTATGGAAATGGGTACCGGTAAATCAAAAGTACTACTCGACAATATTGCGGTGCTTTACGATAAAGGTAAAATTAATGGAGCTTTAATTATTGCCCCCAAAGGTGTTTATAAAAACTGGTTTGACTCTGAAATACCACAACATTTAGTTAAACACATTCAAAAGAAGGCGATTTTGTGGCAAGCAAATATAACGGAAAAACAACAATTCAAATTAAATTCTTTATTTAAGTCAGAGATTGATCTCCACATTTTGATTATGAACGTTGAAGCCTTCTCAACTAAAAAAGGAGTGGCTTTTGCAGAAAAATTTTTATTAAGCCACAATACTTTAATGGCTATTGATGAAAGTACAACAATTAAAACTCCAACGGCAAAAAGAACAAAGGCGATTGTTAAATTAGGTGAAATAGCTAAGTACAGAAGAATTTTAACGGGTTCGCCTGTGACTAAGTCTCCATTGGATTTATATAAACAGTGTGAATTCCTTGATCCGTGGTTATTGGACCATAGTTCTTATTATACGTTTCGTACGCGTTACGCCATTATGCGCTCGGCTAATTTTAACGGACGATCTGTTCAAATTGTCGTGGGTTATAAAAATTTGGAAGAATTGTCCGAGAAACTGAAACCGTTCTCTTACCGAATTTTAAAAGATGATTGTTTAGACTTACCTCCGAAGACTTTTATGAAACGAGTGATTCAATTGACCCCGGAACAGAATAAAGTTTATCAGCAAATGAAACAATTGGCACTTGCTGAACTCAATGGTAAAAGGATCACGACTGTTAATGTTATTACTCAATTGATGAGATTGCAGCAAATTACCTGTGGTCATTTCAAAGCAGATGATGGTTCGCTTCAAGAAATTAAAAATAATCGTATCACGGAACTCATGGATCTGATTGAAGAAATTGAAGGAAAAGCCATTATCTGGGCCCATTGGCGCCATGATATCGCCACTATTGTAAGAGAGATTGAGAAGGAATACCCAGGATCTGTGATGACCTACTATGGAGATACAACAATAGACGATCGACAGAAAGCCATTAAAGAAATACAGAACCCTGAAAGTAAAGTAAGATTCCTAGTAGGTACACCACAGACCGGTGGGTATGGACTTACCCTAACGGGTGCCTCTACCATGATTTATTACTCGAATGGTTATGATCTAGAAAAAAGAAAACAATCTGAAGCAAGAATTGATCGAATCGGTCAAAAGAAACCGATGACTTATATTGATATTCTCGCGGAAGACACGGTTGACGAAAAAATCGTCAAGGCCCTCCGCAAGAAAGAGAACATCGCCACCCAAATTATGGGTGAAGAACTTAAAGCCTGGATTTAATCTTATAAAATGTAGGACATACGCGCGATGCGTTGTGATTTTTGATATCCCTTATTTTACCGTTATTGTTTTTGGCTTTTTGCCTTCAGGAACTATCTTCATCAGATATATTTTAAGTAATCCGTCTTTTAGTTCAGCGTCTTCGATTTTTACATCGTCAGCGATGGTAAAAGATTTTGAGAAGTATCTTTTTGCGATACCTTTATGAATCACTCCTTTTTTATCGTCAGATTTTTCTTCCTTGATAGACTTAATATTTAAAACACCGTCTGCGTATTCCACAGAAATATCCTTCTTATTGTAGCCTGCTAACGCAACTTCTATGTTGTAAGTATACGATCCAGTCTTAACAATGTTGTAGGGTGGATAGTTTACCGTTGGAAAACGAAATTCATCATCGAACATTCTTTCGAAATGATCAAAGATGCTATCGAATCCTACCGATACGGGTCTTAATTGATTAAATATGGATAATGCTTTATTGGTCATGTTAACCTCCTTGTTAGACAGTTAATAAAGTGGGCCTTTCCAAAGCACCCATGACTAATATAAACTTTTTTAAATAAATTACAAGGATGTGGTTATTAACGCGATAACAATAGCCCCAAGCCCACCGAGTAACCAGTACAGAAACCGATCCATTTTTTCATGCAGTTTATCAATGTCTTTGTGCATGTGTTCTAAATGATTTTTTTTGATGGAAAATATTTCTCGTTTTAAACCCTTTATGTGTCCGTATAAAGCGATGATGTGTTCGCTAACCGTGTTGGGTTCTTTGGCCATTAGAGTAAATCTACGATTCCTCCGTTGGAGTACCGAACTCGGCCGCCTTTAGCTCTGCCCCATGGATTCCTACTTCCTTTTCCTGCGAAGTCTCCGCTTGTGTCTATTGAAGCTTGTGCTCCAACTCCTGCTGAAGGGTGTGAGTACCCAGTAGAAGGTGTTGTAATGTCTTTAGAAGATGTTGTAATGTCTTTTGTTGGTCTATCGCGGTGTACATCAGTTGGATACATATCCGTTATGGTTTTCATTTTTTTTATTACTCTGTCTCTGTCCGCGTCTCTTTTTATGTTTGCTTTACTTCCTGTAACCCCACTCCATTTTGCATAAGAAGAAGATCCAGGTTTCATGTAATTTTTAGCAAAAACATTATATCCAAATTCATCTTTAACTCCGGATGGAGTATTATAATATGTGGCCATTGGATCATACATACCTGCATCAACAAATTCTTTACCCCTAGCATTTGACATAATCAAATTAATTTCATTTTCTGAATAGTTTTGATCTCTTAAGTCTTGTCTTCTCTTTCCTAAATTTGAAACAAAATCTTTTGCACTTTGAAAAGCAGTTGAAATGACCGAAGGGATTCCAATGCCCCTTTCTTTTCTTTGTTTGAAGTGTTGCGGATACATATTCATTAATTTTTGGTTCATAATACGATCGATGTATTCGTCTTCATCCGCTGCATCTAGTGTATCTGCATCTAGTGTATCTGCAAAAAATTGATCTCCTACTGGTACACCTTGGTCTGTATATACACCTGGTCCAAGTTGCATAGGATCATAAAATGGTGTGCTATCTTCAATGGGTGGCATTCCAGATCCTAAAATATCTCCCCTCATTAAATTTTCTTCTGAAGGACTTTGATAACCTGATTGTAGATAAGCTAGTGGACCGTCTATGGTTGGTTGTCGTCTTGAAACTGCATTCATATTAGATCCTAACGCCATGAAATCTCCGTCTGTTAAATTTGGTACATTAACACTCGTTGATCCTACATTAACCTTCCTTGGTCCTATGGCATTAATAGGACTTATTGAATCAATAACCGGTGATGTTACTTGTCTACCTTCTCCAGTATAGGTTGGATGAGTTATAACAGGAGCTGCTGTTGTAAGTTGAGTAATGTCTGCATCTTGATCCTCCCCGACAACATCTGGAGGATAAGGCATTGATACTAGGTCATTCGTCGGATCAATAGTTGGGTCCTTGTCAGTTGGATAATAAGGTGCATTCCATGTGTCCCAACGAAAGTGGGGGTTTGCCATTATGTTTGATATTGCCATTATGCGATGCCTCTTTGTCTAAGTCTCATTACTTTTTCCTCATCTGATAATAAAGCCATTTCAGTTTGTGTCAAGCCGTTTTGCATGACATTACCGGTTTGTACCAGATTTGCTTTATTCGCGCCACCTATATTTGCGGTATTAAATTGAGGTGTAATTAGGTTTGGATCCACTTCAGGTGTTTGTAGATTAATATTCGCTTGCGTTGCCGCTGCTGCTCCAGCTTCTTTTCTTGTTCCTTTAAGCGGATTTAATATTTCAGGTAAAAATTCAAAGGCTAAAGGTGCTATGGATAAAATATCTCTGATTTTATCTATAATAGGTTCCGCAATAATAAAAGGATTATCCACTCCTAATTTAGCAGCGTTGTCTTCAAAAGCCTCTTGGATTGATCTAGAAATAAACAATGGTCTGAATTCGCCCTCATCAAGAGCATAATAAGCTTTTCTTGATATACGTTCAAAGGCCTTATCTATTTTTTCATTTTCTAATTTTAAAGTTTTAGCTCCTTCTAAGTCCTTCATCATTTCTCTTTGGCCTTTGTATAAAACTTTGTTAGCATCAATGTACGCCTGCACAATTTCCTCAGGAGTTACAATTCCACCTTTTAGTGAAGGTCTTTTAAATACTCGTCCTGCATTACGAGTGGTTCTTTGGAAGTCAGCAATTTTAAAATTTAATCCTCGTTCAGGATTTAGATCAACAATTCTTAATCCCATAAATCCTAATGCTTCATCACCTACTTCAAAAGCTTGACCGTATTCATCGTAAGGACCCGGTCTATCTTGGATCACATCTACAGGTTTAATGGCTACATCTAATCTTTTTAATTGCTCCCATGAAAAAGGAATTTGCGTTTTAACTAAATGGTTCATTATTTTTGTCATTTTAGTGCCTGCCAAATCATCTTCGTTATAGATTTCATAACCTTCTCTTGATCTTCCTTTTCTTGTAATAATATCCAAAGCGGCTTCAGTAAAAATGGATTCACTCACGAACGGTTGCATTAATTCACCACCTGCTTTGAATAGACCACGCATAAAATCATCCATCATACCATCTTCATCATCTCTTCCCGCTCCAACTTCGTTAATCAAAGTTTGAAAAGGTCTAACGACGGTGTCGTAAGCGTTCGCGTGACTGACATCTATATATTTTAATTTGCCGTCTTCTGTTTTGATGGGGAACAAAGTAGAATTCTTAGACCAGTCAGCAACATATCTTCTCAAGGCTTCCATTTCATCTTCAGTTACATTGTAAATCATCTGTCCTAGCTTTGTTGCTGCCGCAGGAACCGCTGCCATCGTAGCACCCATTCCAATCAATCTTTTATACCCTATTCCTCTAAGAGGTTTAACATCTTTTCCTCCAACTTTTACTGTGTAATTAATTTCATGTAAGGCTCTTCTAGCAATGTTTGTACTTGTTCTCATAATTTCTGATGGAAAAGAAACGAAGTTACCGATTGGCCATTTACGTAATCCTTTAACAAAATCAGATACGTAGGCATAATTAGGTATTTGGTGTTTGACGATGTGAGCAGCTTCTTGTTCTAAAGCTTCTTCCGTCATTTCGATTCCTGCTCTTTTATAAGCGGCACCAAGTCTTGATTTCTCCGTAGCCCAAGATGCAATTTTCCAGAAATCATCTTCAGCGGTATATAAATCTTCTGATACTTTTTTAATTTTAGATAATGGTTTTAATAAACCTTTTAATCCATGCATCGAGGACATGGTTTCTCCCCACTTTACATCCTTCATTAGGTTTTGAATATCTCCTAATCGAACGTTTGAATTTACCACACCAAGTTTTAAAAGTTTTCTATATAAGTCATTTTGTTGTCTTGTTCCTTTAAGTGGCGTTTGTAAAGCCGAGTACGCCATTTTAATCGCTTCAGCATTTGGAATAATTCCATTCGCTGTTGCGAACATACTCGCACTCACAAAGTTTCTCACATGAGTGACTGGAGATAGAATCGTTTTTGCAATTTGTGAGGTTGCTTTAGGATATAATACTAAACTAGCATAAATTTGATTATTAAGACTTGTAGTATTTTTAGCCGTTTCTTCTAAAGCCTCAATAACTTCTGGAATGGCATACTTATTCAATAAAGGATTGCCAACTCCAATATCTAATTTTCCCCCTGGATCTAGCGAAGCAATTCTTTTCGTATCAAAGATGCCTGCGGCTTTAGCTTCATCTGCAGAATTATAAAATAATTTTTCGTAGTTTTTTCCAGTTTGGGGATCAATACCTTTTGCTATTTCGTCAGATTGTTTTAAGACATCTCTAAAAAATTCATTTCTTCTTGTTATTAAACTCATTCGACCCGTTGCCGATAACATGGTTTGTAGAGGATTTTTATTTTTTCCTAAAATTTTTTCTACAATATCTTTGGGATCCACGACTTTACCATTACCCATTTTATATTGTGTTACAAAATCAGAAACACTTGCCGTTCCATGTTTTACATTTTCTTTGGCTAGAACTGAATCTTTTACAAAAAAATCAGGAACTTCAAAGTATGGATCTATTTTGTCAGATATTTCACGCGGTGCTTTGACACCTTTGTACATGGCTTCAATATGCATATCCGCTTCACCTTTAGTTAAAGTCCTGCCGCTTTTAGCAGCAACGTCCATTATAAATTCTCTTGCCTGATCAATAACTTCTCTTGCCGGTTTGTATCCTAGGAAAGGAATTAAAGTCTTTTTTTGAAAGGCTTCGTAAGTTTGTTCAAAATATTTTTTAAATCGATCACCAAAAATAGATTTGAATTTAGTTAACTCGCCACCCTCTAGTTTTCCTCCTAAGGCACTAAACATTTCTCCCCAGCCTGTTCTCATGGCATTTAAATTTCCAAAGATTTTTTCTATGGCTTCATCGGTTGCGCCATTATCTTTTAATCTTTTAACCACACTTCCCCATTGGTCAGGTCTTATATTATCAAAGGAAACTCTAACGCCGCCTTTAGCTAGGTCGGTTACTTTGGGTGTACCCGACATTAAGGCGTCGTTTAATTCGGTTAATGTTTTAGCTCTGGCTTGTCGTTTTAACGGATCGAAAAAAGGTTTGACTAATCCAAACACCGCATCGATGTTTTTATCAAGTTCCCGGGATACATTTTGTGCGACATTAATGTCCGCATCTCTCAAACCTCGTTGTATCATTTCAGCTTTAAAAAATGCTTCTGGTCTTTTTCCTCTAGCTCTTAATTTAGAAGCAAACGCATCCATCAACCGATCTTCTTTTCGGTGGCTGTTTCTTAACATTCTTGATCGTTTGGATAAACTTTTAAGTGTATGACCGACACCTCCAATAACACCGGTAAATAAAGCACCTTCCGTTCCAAATTTAATTCGATTAATTAATTCTCTCTCAGGATCATAATCCTTATCTCTTTCCAATCGTGTAGGTCCTCCTAACAAATCTCCAAAGGATCCAATTTGTTCAACGTCTCCTACGAAAACACTTTCAGCTAAACCGCCTGACGTTGCAGCTGCAAAAAATTTTGCTGTTCTTCCTTTAGCATTTAGTTCCTGTGCTTTGCCTGCTGCTTTAACAAGGTTGGAATTATTCAGCACAAAATACTTTCCTAATTTTTTAGATTGTAAAGCGCTCTGAGCTAACTTAGCTCCTTTGGTAAAGGCCACGCCTCCTGGAATCCCTAGATTGACTAAGGCTTCTGTAATTTTTCCTGCAGCTGTGGCTTCTGCTTTTTCATCCCATTCGGTTAGATCATCAAACCATTTTTCAACTTCAACAGCTTTTTTGGTATCTGAACCTAGATCCATAAGCGTTGCTCCTAAAGAGAATAACCCTTTTGGAATTGAAATAAGACCGGATCCTACACCCGCAAGTACAGAATGCATGGTTCCTATTTTACTATACTTTTCTGAAGCGTCAGTTTGTGTTTCTTTAAACTGATCTTTAGGACCTTTTTGATTAGAGTAAATGCCCTTTAAACGTTTTTTTTGTTCTGGAGTCATTCATTACGCCCCGGGTGGTGTGGTATCACTTGGCTCTCCACCTTTAAAAATCACCCATCGATCTTCTTCAGGATCATAGTATTTTTTGCCTTCTTCAATTGGATCCTCACCGACTATACCTCCAAAATCTTTTTTGCCTCCATAATAATCTCTTACAAATCTTTTAGGTCCTCGTGTTGGTCCAAATGTATTTGAGTACTTTAATTTTAATGCTCGCCAGTCGTCGTCCGCGCTCTTCGTAGCCATAGATAATATTCTTTGTCTATATTCGACTTCTGATTCACCTTCTTTTTTTGGATGAGCTGACATAAAATCTGAAAGTTTTTCTCTCCAAACACTGTCTTTAGTATCTTTTTTCAATCCTCGTTCAATATCTTCTTGGATTGCTAATTTTTTAGCCATGAGTACAAGTTCTTGTGAACCTCCACTTGCTTTTGCAGCTGCTGTAATGGCATTTGCAAAGTCTTGTTTTGTGTCTCCGGTGCTTTGACCAAAAGCTTCACTAGCTGCTGCTGCAGAATCAATTAGAGCTCTTTTCCGTGCTTCAGGTGAAAGGATGTCCAAGAACTCTTTAGCTCTTTTATTTAATCTTGAACGTTTGTCAGCTATAGTTTCTTTAATTTGAATATCATTAAGACCACCTGTGCCTTCTTTATCAAGTTTTTTTGAAAGTCGTTCTATTTTTCTTTGTTCTGCTTTTTCTTCTGTTAACCCTCCACCTTTAATTGTAGGTATGTCCCAGAAACCAGAACCCATACGATCTTCTCTTCCTACGACATCTCCTCTTCGTAATATTTCATCAACTTCTGGACTAACATCAGCGCCAGCTGCCATTGCACCTGGGAAAGTAGCTTGATCATAAATCCCTGTTGTGCCATGACCATATTTACTACTTTGTAATGATTCAGGTAAAGATTCTTGCAACCATTTTGATAAAGCAAAGTACCCTAAAGGTAACGCAGCTGTGACGCCCATACCCGTTATACTTAAATTTCTTAACTTAGCAAAACGTTTTGCGTGTTTAACGGCTTTAAGGTTTGCTGGAGACTCTGCTAATTCTGCAGCCATTCCCTGACCAATTAAGCCTTCAGTGCCTGTTAATGCTGTCTTCCCTATAGTTGATCCAATCGGAGCAAACGTTGCAAACCCCGTTCGATAACCCATAGGCGTTCCTTGAATCGTTCCACCACCGATGGTTCCACCACCAGCGTGTTGGCTTCGATCCACGAGGCCAGTCATAATACCTGTATTGACTGGACCACCTTTTTTAAACATAGGTCTTTTTAATGTTCTCATAATTATCCTAGTGCTTTAGCCAAAGCAAGATTACCCCAGATGCTTGCTAGTCCTGTTCCTGCTTGAAGAGCCGTGGACAATGGACTTGCTTGTGGTTGTTGTTGGAATTCGTACTGAGCTGGATAGCCTCCCATTAATCCTGTAACTTGTGAGCCGTAGAATCCTGCTCTTTGCATTGGATCATAAGCCGCCATCGTTGCCGCTTCTCTTGTGGCATCCAATTGAGCTTGCGCTTGCGCTTGTCTTACGGAACCTAACGTTCCTAATCCTGAAATTTCTTGTGCTGCTAATTGTGGAGCCATTCCTGCTAATTGTGTTTGGAATCCTGCTTGCCCCATTTGAGCTCCAGCAAGTCCTGTTTGTGCTTGACCTAATCCTAATTGTGCTTGACCGAGTCCTGCTCTTTGTGCAGCCAGTCCAGCTAAACCTGCGCCGTATTGTTGTTGTGCGCCTGCTAATCCTAATTGATTCATTAAATCTTGTTGTCGTGCTTGTGTCGCTTGGCCATAACCCTGTTGTCTTAAACCAGCTAACAGTGCTGCTCTGTTTCTATCGCTTGCAGACTGGTATTCCGCTTCGGCAATTCCATGACGTCCTCCGCCAAAGGCTCCTGCAACCCCTGGAGCTCCTAATGCCAGTGCTGATTTTTGTGCTTGAATGTCAAATTCATCTCTAGATGCATCAATAACTTGTTGCTGATACGGAGACATGTAAGAAGCTACTGTGCCAGTTGTACCTGCCGCTCCTGCTCCTGGGCCTAATAGTCCTGCTGCTCCTGTAAGATATCCAGGTGCTCCACCCATCGCCGTGCCTGCCGCCGTTAATTCTGTTCCAGCCGTTCCTAATCCTGTACCGGCTGCACCAATATAAGGAGATACACCTCCTAAAGTTGTTGCTGCGGTTCCAGCTTGTGTGCCTGCTGCTGCCAAGTAAGGGGCATACGCACCAAGTCCACCTGCTTTTCCAATTGCTTGAGTTTGTAATGCATCAAGGCCAGCGACTTGCGGAGCAAGGGCTGCCATTCCAGCTTTTCGTTCACCGAACTGTGTTGCTGCTAATGCTTGTGCATCTTTTCGTGCTTGAAAGGCTGCAGGTGTTTCACCAGCTTGCTGAGCCATTGTTGCCGAAATATCGGTTGTGGTAATCGGTTGACCCGCTATGCCTGGTAAGGTTGCTGCGTACTGTTTACCTAATCCTTCTATAAAGGGTGCAGGTAGTGTTCTTGTTTCTGTGACTGGCATTATGCTATTTTTCCCTCCAAGTGTTTCATTGTGTCATACATTTTTTGTGCTCCTAATTCAATATCTCCACCGCCAGCGCCTCTTACAGCGTCCGCAGTCATGACGAATTCATTTTTAGCTAAGTTGGCTTTGACATCATCTTTACCTTCTTTAGCGCCTAAAGGCTGGAATCCTCCGCCTCTCATATCATATTCTAATCCATCGGGAGCCATTCTTGGTATTCCTGGAAGTCCCGTTAAACCCATACCTCCTAGGTATCGGCCTACTCTTCCGCCTTGAGCATTACCACTCATCATTCTAAGAAGTTCTTCTATTTCTTCTTTCGAAAGGCCTTTAAGTAATTTTTCAATACCAACTGGTCCAGCACCTTTTTTAAATCCAATTCTTCCGCCTTTGTTTTTAAATTCTTCTTCTTCGTCTTCATCAAAGTAATCTTTAAGAATCATTTTTGCTCTTCCTTTTCCAAAGGCTCCTGAAGCATATTTAACTCTTCCGCCTTGCGCTGCTGTTATTGGTACTTCTCCTTGAGGAGTTCCATATTCATCTATAACCGGTCGTGGTGCTGCAGCCATAATGCCTGGTTGTGGTTCTTGATTTTGTTGTACCATTTCTATAAACATTTCAAACGTTGTAGCTTTTGGTATTTGATCAGTTTCTAACAAGTTTAAATATACTTGGTATAATTCTGCCATTGGATTCGTTTCTGAAGCCATTAATGTATGATCTCCTTCTTTAGTCACACTCTTGGCACCGGCGTCTAATTTTTTAACTTGTGGTCCTACGTTAATTCCTTCTTCTCTAATAATATCTGATATCGGAGGCATTACTGTTTCTTCCATAACGTCCAGGGGTCCGCCAGCGTCGAGTCCAACTCTTCCACCTTTAGACATGTTTGCTGTAACGAATTCATCTTCACCTTCCTGAGTCCAACCTTCTTGCCAGTTGGATTGATAATAATTTTTATAATATTGTCTTAAATAACCTTCGACGTCTTCGCCTCTTTCTTTTAGCATGCTTAAAGTTTTTGCATCATCACCTGTAGGTGCTGCTAATAATGCTCCTGTTGCTACTACTCCTGCGCCTAAAGCTGTTGCTTTATTCAGCCCAATTCCACCAATCATTCTGCTTAATATGTTTTTTGTGCCTGGAGTTGTATACATTTTTTCAGCTGGTCCCATAGGAACACCTGGTGCTCCCAATAAAAATTTTTTCCATCCACCGGCTTCGCCGATAGGTCCCATATTTCGAGTGGCATAAGCGGTACCTGCAAGTAAAGCCATTTTACCTATATCACTTTTAGTAATTTGACCAACAACGTCACCCACTTTACCTACAGCTTTACCTACAGCTTTACCAATACCCCCAAGAAAATATCCTTGTCTTGGAACAGCATTCATAATGCCGCCTTGGCTGCGTAATTGTCTGCGAATCTGTGCTCGTGTTATCATAGTTATGCTGGTTATTTTATTAAGGCAGGGATTTAACCTGAGTTTATATATTTACTTAATTTATCTTAATAAATCAAGTTGTAACTTCTCTTGGTTTAATTTCCAAGGCAGAAAGTACGACATGAAGTCGATTTGCAGTAGCTGCCGTCACCTTTACAATTTCGCTCTCCTTGGCGACTAAAGGTGCGGATAACAGCTCTGATGTTGCGTTTGCTGAAATCGCTTTGGTCTTAAATAAGCTAAAAACAGCATCATCGGTATCGGTTAACGTAATGGTAATCGTGTCCGCGTTCCCTGAATCTTCGGAAACGAGTATGGACTTGATAACCGCGGTCGTTGCTGTTGGCACCGTGTACAAGGTTGTAGCACTCGTGCTGGTTAAATCAACTTTTTTATTTACAAATGCGTTTGCCATTATATATCTCTGCTTCTTCCTGGAAGAGGAATGTCGATTAGTCCGCCGTGCGCCATTCTGTCCCTTGGATCTCTTCCCATTCCACTTTTACCGTGACCTGTTTGTCGTCTTTCAGATGCAGGTCTAGATGCTCTATAACCATCTCCTTTATCACCACCACCCATAGGAACTATTGGTGTTCCAGGTACATTTTTTCGTGCTGCAATCTTTTCTACTTTTTTGTCATATGCTTTAGCATATGGTTCCCATTCATCTTTCCAAATTTTATCAAAATACATATCTTCTGGTCTTAAATCTACAGCACCTAGTCCTCTTGGATAACTTTTAGCACTCATTCCACGAAATTGAATATCAGGAAAATTTCTAAGATCCATAAATCTATTGAAAGATTCATTTCTCCAGTGTTGTTTTCTCGCTGCTCTACCTTCAGCTATTGAAGGGATACCAAATATTTTTCGAAATAAACTTTTTTCTGCATCAGGATCATCTGACTGTACATTCAATCCAGTCCAGTTGGGTTGCAAATTATATAATTCTGGATTTTCTTCAGTTAACTTATGTCGAGCTTCATGGGCCATTACTCGAGCCTTATCGATATTATAAAGAGGTTCATTCATTCTTTCACTAGGTGGAACCAGATTAGGATCCGTCCAAGGATCCGGAGTGTCTCCTTTAGTAAAAGGTTTCATAAAAATTCCTATATTTCCACGAGTCAGTTCAGGGAATCGTACAGAGCCTTCCCTATCATGGGGCTGGTCCTTAAGCATATAAGCACCTAATGTACGACTCATAGGTCTATAATCAGGACTTAGCCCAAACCAACTTCCTATTTTATCAGCATACTTTCCAATACCAGTTGTTTGAAGAGGAGGATATCCTCCTCCTGGTCTGTCTTGAAAACTCATTACTCCCAGATCCATCATCCCTAAATCGTAAGCTGGATCTTTGGCTAATAGGTGTTTATTTTCTTCCCAAAGTTCTGGATTTTGTCTGTAATAATCTAATAGTCCTGCCATTATGCTAAAAATAAAGCGACAGCTTCCGCTTCCTCTTTTAATTCTTGTTGAAACGTTGTGTTAAGCTTTTGTACCACAGAATCCACATCTCGGACAAAGGATTGTTGAATCTGTTGGTCATACTCGGGTAAGGGTTGTGTTAAAGATTGTACAATTCTTGCCATTATCGTCTCCCATCAGGTTGAATATCTAATCTAAAGGTACCTAGTTTCCAATGTTGTGCTAATCCAGTGTTGGATATTTTTAAAGCGATTGCACGTGCACGCGCTCTTGTATCTATTTTTGTTGTTGATGTTGTAATGTCAAAAGGTCCTAAGGACGAACTCGCTTCAGAATCCGTTGGATAATTCTTTAAATTTAAAGTGACTCGTGTCGTTCCTGTTTGTGATAAAAAGTCTGGTAGGACTCTTCTTATTTTCATCATCAGTTCTCCATCACCTTGAAGCCCTTGTGCTCCTAAATCAAAATCACCCGATTGAATATTGGCTGCAATCGATGTTGATGTTCCTGATTTAATTTGATTATTACCTGTTTCATGTTCATAGTATGTTGTTACTCCATCGGTATTACCAACGGTTGAATCACTCGTTGCATCAGAATCATATTCCGTTGCATGAGGTTTTCCAAAGACAGATGAATCGGACCAGGAAGATCTTGATAGGGAACTCGTGGTCCACACGGGTCGATCGGGTGTTGAATCCATATAGTTATAAGTAACAGATCGATTGTTCGAAGCTGCACCACTTCCTGGATAAAACCAAGTCACTTCACCAAAGAGATTATTTAGTCCGGCATTAATATGTTGTCTTGGCACAGTATTCAAATCATCATAAACATAGTCTTCAACGAGACAGGGTAGCGATTCTAATTTACCGGTGTATCTGAAAAAACCATTTTCCGACATCCAATAGGCAGAACCATCCACTTCCACCGCTGCATTTTTACCAATGAGTCCGCAACCTGTTCCCACTTGCTGGAAGGAAAAAGTAAAAGGTGGACCAACGAATTGCATGACAAATAAAGCATTATCCGTCCAGACGTAAATCGCACCACGTCCTCTGATCGCTCCAACAATCCGTGTTCCGTCGGCCAGTCTTTGTGTGCCTGCCGTATTGGTTGCTGTTGGAGTATATGTGGTAATAGCTTCCTGAGAAGACCATCTGATATACATATCATCCTGTGTTGATGTCGTGCCAATCGTGGTTTCAGTTCCGAAGAACACTAAGTGTCGATCCGGTGTTGAAACCAAAGTTTGTCTAGTTGCTGTTGGAGCATTCGAAATAATCGTGGCTCGCGTTGATGTTGAACCATCAGAATCCCATTCAAAGGTTGCACCATCGACAATCGTTGCAATAAGTTTATTTCCATAATTATCCAAGGTCCATAGACCTGGAGCCGTGATTATGTCTCCCGTTTGTGAAGCACCCCATTTCGTATAGTCAGATGCATCGGTTACCGTTGCTCCGTCTGAGTGTGATGCCGCAGTTGTATTATCCGAGGCTCTTGTTAGTCCTGATAAAGTATTAGTTCCTGTTGTATTTGATGTATAAGCAATACGTTCGCTGTCAATTAAGACTGTTCCTGTAGCAGGAAAAGAAGCTGAATCTGATATTACAATACTTGTTGAAGAAGTTGTTAAAGCTCCATCTAAAGTCGCTGTTAGTTCTCCAGCAACGGTACCACCCCATAAACCTAAACCCCAACCTGCGGCTGAAGCTTCTACGGCTGGACCAATGGAATAAAAATGCTTGACTCTTACTCCTCCTGATGCGGATGCTCCTGATCCACTTTCTTCCGATCCCATTTCGACCGTAATCGTTGTGGAAGATGGAACGGTGGCAACCATGAAATTCGTATCGTCAAAATCATCAGAATCAAAATCAGAATTGGTAGCAGAGCTAAAATTATCACAACGAATAATATCATATTGAGATATACCATGAGCACTCGCAAACGTGATCGTAACTGTTGCATCGCTTTGTGTTGTTGTAAAAGCACTGGTTAAAGTCGTGGTGCTTTTCAGAGGAGTAATATCATAAAAAGCTCCTCCAGAATAGACGTATAAAAATCGGTTCGTGCCTAAAGCAGCATACTTGATACCGCTCGCGTTAACAAAATGGTGTAAGGCTGTGTTTCTTCCCGTAAGGGTGTTATCTCCAAGTTGTGCCCAACCTCCTACTTTTTCAGGTGTACCATAACGAAAACGAACATAGTCACCACTCACCCATTGGCCTTCACCACCGGTTGCGGTTACTTGCTTGTTGAATCCAGGTGCAAATTTTACTTTTTGTAGCATAATTATCTCGCGTTACAAGGTACTCCATTTGAATTGACGAAAGGTTGGTCCGCAAAAGCTATATACACATAGTTTCCAGAACCATTATTAACAGCACCATTAGTTGTAATAATTTTAAATCCATTAGAAAGAATGTCGCAAATACTAAATGTTTCTCCAGCACTATTAACATCAGCTTTTACATTTAACGTTTGTGGATTGTGTGGATCTCTTTTAATATCCATTACATTCCAACTACCTTCTGTTTCTGTTCTTTTGATTATAAGAAATGCTGGTCTAAATCCTGTGTAGATAAATGGACCATCCGCATCCCCGTTTCCGTTGTAAGCTCCAAATTTCGAGAAGCCTTGTTTTTCTGAAAAAAGAAAAGCTATCATAGAATCAGTACTTTCATTTGTTTGATCTGATGCTCCTACTGTAAATACACTCGAAGTAGGAGCTTCATCACTCCAAGCGGTATCATCATCTGTCGTCACAGCAGCTGTATCCAAAACTAAATAATCTGTTTCTGGTGCCGATGTATTTTTATGGTGATAAATTCTCCAGGCATCTGAATCTGATCGGTTCTTGACAATCATTAAATGTGGAACCGCTGAAAGACTGTGTGAAATATCTGTATCGTCTGTACCATTTCCAGTATAGGTAACTATATCAAACCCAGCCGTAGCACTTTCAAGCCAGCTCCAACTTATATAAGTTGCACCATCCGCATTAACATTAGCAGAATCATTAATTGTAAAGCCATCACTACCAAAACCTCTTATAGGACCTCCAACTGCATCTTCAGGATCAGGTAAATCAGTTAATAGAACTTTATTAGCTCCAGAAACACTATTTGCAAACTGTTGATTTCGTGTTACACCATAATCTTTAACCCATACCAAATCTGGCGACATATCTGTATCGCCTGGCAAAGTGATTACACGAGTACCCTCTCCATCTCCTGTATATTTATATACTTGGAAATAGGCTTGAGGATCGTCTATTGTTGTATAAGCCATTTAACCTCCAAATTCTCCTAAGTTCTTGCTACATAATGCGTAGAATCCACTTGGTACTGGGAATTCAAAATTGCCATAGCCATTAGCGTCGCTGTTGCTTGATGAAATTGCAAAAGTTGGACAACCAAAATTCATATTAGTAGTATCATAATTACCACTACTTTCATAAGCTTGAAAATAGAACTGCATTAGTGAACCTGTAGTATAAGTCATATCATGATTAGCCGCAGAGAAAGTTGTTGAAGCATTATCATCGTTATACCAAGTTCCATTATAACCTATCCATATTTTTCCATTATCAGCATCAACAGCCATTTGAGCAATATCTCCTGAAGAAAAACTAGTAGTTATTACTGTTTGACCACCACCACCTGCATTTTCATTTAACCTAGTATTACTGCTTGAAAATTGAACTTGAAAACCCCCTTGAACAGTTGCCGCTTGTGGATCTGCATTATTAGCTAACTCAGTGTCACATACTCCTACCCCTGCACTTTCTCCACCACTTACTTCAGTTACTTTAGCTTCAAAATACCATTTTCCTGCGGAAAAACCCATTGAACTTCTACTATAACAATGACCACTTGATGCGGGAATATATGTAGTATTTCCTTCTGTTACTGTTAACTGACCTCCTGTGCCACTTTGATATAAAGGATTAATAGTACAAAAATTATTCGTTGGTGTATCGGTTGCTTGATCTGTTGCGGCTAGATTAGCTTCTGTTAAATCTGTTCCACCAAATGCACAATTTCCTAAGTTACTACTATCTTCAAAATCTAAATAAAAACCATTCGTACCTTTTGTTAATCCTGAAACATCGATGGGCTGCCATATAGCAGGACTGTCAGAATTAAATTCTCCAAAATCCGTTACAGCTTGTGCAGTTCCATCAATGACAACAAATTCTGCTAAATATCCATGCATCCTATTTCCAGAATGACTAATGTAAGCAGTTTGTGAATCAGGGTTCATTTTTAAATCTGTATTTTGATCTGGATAAGTTTCAGTTTGAAATGAAGTAACTTGAATTCCATTAATATATAATTTCATTCGATTAGCCGCTACAGCTTGTGTTGTGTCGATAATTACGCAGACGTGATACCAAGCTCCGTGATCCCGATATGAAGCTGTTGTTTCGCATTGTAAATTATAAGAACCACTATCTTTGTTTGTAACCTCAATGTTACCGCCACCATCCATTCCGATATTAAAGAAATTACTGCTATCTATATAAACAGTATAAAAAATACATCCATCGTGTGGATCGGCTGTTTTCCACCAAAAAGAAAAACTACCTGTTCTGTCATTACCATCGCCTGTTGATCTGCTTAATTGTGGAGCATCGGCTTTATTAAACCGACAGGAATTGGCTACATTAAATCCAGTTGGTAATGCTGATGCTACGTTTCCTGGTAAAATTAAAGGCATTAAACCTCCAATTTCGGCAGCTCACCTAATGGTCTTACACCATCAGCATCTCTTGTATATAAAGTTTCTATGGCTGCTGTATTCGATGCATTTGTAATTGCAGTTTCTTGTTCAGCACATTTTGTTCGTACTGCTGCTCTGTGATTTGTAATGGCTGAAGGGATTGCTGTATTAGCGTCTGCTTTTCTTACAATGTACCAATCTGTTTCTGCTAATATTCCAGCAGCTTGAGATTTAATAGTTTTAATTAAATTATATTTTAATCCTCTAGCATCAAGTTCACCTTCAATACCTCTGCCATCAATCTCATCTTGTGCTGTAAATAAAATATCAGCATGAGGTTTCGCCGTTGCGCTGCCATAGCTAGCTGTGACTACCCCGCCTGCAAAAGCATAAGAAGCATTGGTATTAATATACCATTTCTCATCTTTTTTATTGGTATTATCCCAAACGATTTCATAAAGTCCAATAGCTTCTCTTTCTTCATTACTCCATCGAAAAGAAAATATGTTTCTTGAATATTGAATATCTCCAATGGTAATACCTCTATTACCACTTAAATGTTTTGTTATTGATCCGTCTTCTATTAATGCCCACATATTATCTCCTATTAACTTTCAGGTATATTTAAAGTTCTCCCTACTTCTTGCCAAATTGCTCCATTGTATCTGAATACCAAAATGTCCGTTTTTGCATCTGTATCTGTTGTAGTCGGAGCAGTATCAGCGGCAAAATTAAAAATTGCGTTCCACGCAACTGTATGACTTCCGTTAAAATTAATTTCTATACAAATAAAAGCACCCTCTACTGCATTACTTGGTGCAGAAATAGTAGTGTTCTCTGTTGTTAAATGATATGCGTTTGGTTTATCAGAAGCATCCCACGCTACAGCGTTGCTAGATGATGTTAATGCTGCTTGAGCTACATTAGCGGCAGCACTAAAAGTAGCTATACCACCCGCTGACATATCTAAAGTTAAAGCTGTAACAGCAGCTCCGCCATCATCACCTTTAAATATAATATCTTTATCTTGAACACTAGATGTAATTACGGCGTCACTTGAACTATTAGAAATATCTAAAATTGAAGTTCCTCCAGATTTAAATGTTACATTATTACCAGCAGCATCTAGGATAATGTCGGCTGCAGCATCAATGGTTAAATTATTTGCAGAGATAACTAAATCAGTTCCATCCCCTTCAATTTTTTCACTAGCACCACCAAATACGATTCCAACATCATTTGGTATATGTACATCTGATGTCGCTGTTAAATTAATTTTAGCGCCAGATGCAAAAGTAAAATCAGTACCATCTGAAGAAATACTTTCTCCGCCATCGTCATAGAAATATAATTTTCTATCATCGTTAATTCTCATGACTTCATTACCATCGTATTGTTGGAATACTAAGTCATCTGAATCAACGCCGAGTTTAATAATTTGAACACCTGACGTGCCATCCATATCAATTGAAAATTGAAGTGTGCCTGCATCTTTAAATTCTATGTTTCCACCCGCTGCATCAATAACAACATCATCTCCTGAATCAATTGTTACATCTGCTGATGTACTAGCATTTCCAAGTGTAACGGCTGCATCACCAGCTGTAATATCATCTGCAGCTACTGCACTAGCGGCCGCTGCATCTTCCCATGCAGGAGCTGTTCCTGCGCCAGTAGATGTTAAAATTTGTCCATCAGTACCATAATTAGCACCTCCGACACCTAGCTCTCCTTGAGAAGTAAACCTAAATTTTTCTGTAGCTGCTTCTGAATGTCCTGTATAAAATATTAAATCTGTTGCATTGACAGAAGAACTAAATGTAGCTTGAGCAAGAGCTTGAATGGAAGCAGCAACCGTGATAGCGTCTGTTCCTCCAGCTTCATGTGGAGCTTGAAATTCTATTTTTCCTAGTACGTCATTTGCATTAATATCTGTTAAAGATGTCGCTAAAAGAAGTTTACCTGTACTCGTAGTCGCATCCGCAGATGCTCCCATAATTCTAAGTTGATCTGCACTTTCATCCCATTCCATGTAGGCACCAGCAGAAGCACCAAATAATTTTACATCTAATCCTGTGTCATCAACACCAACTGTAACTGCACCACTAAATTGTGAAGCACCAGCAATATCAATTGAACTAGAAATGTCTAATGTTGCAGCGTCTAGTTCGCCAG
>VTLG01016477.1_pt1 | contig 28659 bp, 32 predicted proteins | sample 4694571 | NCBI WGS metagenome assembly VTLG01 (sample SAMN12604809, study PRJNA352737) | marine metagenome | biome: ENVO:00000447; feature: ENVO:00000209|ENVO:00000569|ENVO:01000036; material: ENVO:00002151; isolation source: viral sequences binned using virsorter ...
ACATACTTTGTAATATAATAGGAGGATATAAATGGCGATAACTAAAGAAATTGTAATTGGTAAAATCGAAGTAGTAGGAGAATATAGGGGTATTCAAATAAGAGAAGATGTTGTAATAAAAGAAGATAATAAAGAATTATCTCGTTCTTTTAAAAGACACGTAATCTGGCCTAATATTTCTGCTGATGATTTAGCCAAGGAACATGAAGATGTTCAAAAAGTTGCTAATAGTGGCATTTGGACACAAGCAGTTAAAGATGCTTATGCTGCTCATCTAGCAAGTCTTAAATAGGAGAATAAATGGCAGAGATTCGTATAAATTCAACTGGAGAACTAAAGCTCTATGACTCAGATGATTCAAATTATGTTTCATTTAAATCAGCAGGCACTGTAAGTTCTGATGTAGCTTGGGTTTTACCAAGTGCTGATGGTTCAAATGGTCAAATGCTATCAACAAATGGTAGTGGTACATTATCATGGGCAACAGCTAGTGCTGCTGACCCAAGTTCTGCTGACGGAGATTCTTTAGGTACAGCTTCTGCTGAATGGTCAGATTTATATTTAGCAGACGGTGGTATAATTTATTTAGGTAATGACCAAGATATTAGATTAACACATAATGCTGATAAAGGACTTATAATTAAACACTCAGCTACGGCTGATGATAAACCTGTTATATTAACATTACAAACAGGAGAAACAGATTTAGCAGCAAATGATGTTATAGGTAAAGTAGAATTTCAAGCACCAGATGAAGGAACTGGTACAGATGCAGTATTAGTATCTGCTGCAATACAGGCAAAAGCAGAAGGTGACCATAGTTCATCTTCTAATGCTACAAGTTTAGAATTTATGACTGGTGCATCAGAAGCGGCAACAGCAAAAGTAAGAATTACAAGTGCAGGGCATTTAGTTCCAACAGGAGATGATACATATGATTTAGGAACAAGCTCTTTACAATGGCGAAACATATATACTGGTGACTTAAACTTAGATAATACAAGACATAGAAAAAATGAAGTTGATGGAACTTCTGGTTCTTGGACTATTCAAGAAGGTAATAAAGATTTATTCTTATTAAATAGACTTAATGGAAAAAAATATAAATTTAATTTGACGGAGGTAAAATAATGGCTGTAATAGTAGATGGAACGACACTGTCTCCTCAGGACGTTCAAGTTTGGAATTTAACAACTGCTTTTCAAGGAGCAGGGTCTCCTAACTATGGAAAAATAATTGCTAACTGGTCAAGTTCAGCTCCTAGTAATGCAGTAGGAACACCACTAGTGGGTACAGCTCCTGTTACTCAAAGTTCTGGTGTATTTACTTTTGCTTCTACAGGTTTTTATCTTATAAAATTTACTTGTTCTTTTGCAGATAATAGTGGAGCAGATAAAGATATATTTGCAACTATCAATTTAACTAAAAATAATAGTTCATATGCTAATGTTGCAAGGGCAGGTCAGTCTTTAACTGAAGCATCTGCTTATCGTTCTGCTACTTCAACTGTTTTATTAGATATAACAGATACAGGAAATCAAAAAGTTATGTTTCAAGCTGAGGGAATTGAAACCTCAACTTATTGTTATGGACATGGAACTTATCAGCATACTTATGCAGTGTTTTGGAGACTAGGAGATACGTAATGGCACATAAACATGGAATAGAAATAGATTTAGGAATGTACCTTGCTTCATTACATCAAGGTCAATGGTTTGGCTTTGATGATAGTGGAAATCAAGAATATGAAAATGTTGTAATACATGACAAGACAAAAACTTTACCAACTAAAGCTGAATGTGAAGCAGGTATTACAGAGATGAAAAAAGATTGGCCTGAGTAAAAATACCTAAATAAAAGGAGAATAAATAAATGGCAAGTGAAATAAAAGTAGATACAGTATCAGAGAAAACATCTGGTTCGGGTGTCACGATTGATGGAGTTAATATAAAAGATAGTGCAATTGCTACAGCAGGTTCAGTACCTTTAACAGCAATAGATATTGATGGTGGTACTGATATTGGAGCGGCTATTGTTGATGCTGATTTATTTATTATTGATGACGGAGCAGGTGGAACAAACAGAAAAACTACTGCATCTAGACTTAAAACTTATGTAGGTGGGTCAGACCCTTCTTCTGCTGATGGAGATTCACTTGGAACAGCTTCATTGGAATGGAGTGATTTATATCTTGCTGATGGTGGTGTGGTTTATTTTGGAAATGACCAAGAAATAACTTTAACACATAGTGCCGATAGTGGACTTTTATTAAAACATACTGCAACAGCAGATGATAAGCCTATTAATTTTGTTTTACAAACAGGTGAAACTGATATGGCAGCTGATGATGTTATTGGTAAAATTTCTTGGCAGGCACCAGATGAAGGTACAGGCACAGATGCAATTTTAGTATCTGCGGCTATACAAGCAGTTGCAGAAGGAGACCATAGTTCTTCTAGTAATGCTACAAGATTAGAATTTCATACAGGTGCTTCTGAATTAGCTACTTCACAAATGACAATATCAAGTGGTGGTATTGTAGGAATGGGTGCAGTTCCTACGGGAGATTTAGGTGTTGGACTTCACATTAAAACTGCTGATAGTGGTCAAGGTTCTGCTCCGGGTAATGCAGATGAATTAATTATTGAAGGTAGTGGTCATGCAGGACTAGCAATACTTTCTGGTGCTACTAGCACAGGAAATATTTTTTTTGGTGATAGTGGAGCGTCAGATATTGGACAAATTCGTTACGACCACAACACTAATAATTTAATTTTTAGAGGAAATAATGGTGATAGAATGACTATGACCAGTGATGGTGATTTAATTGTAGGTGGTTCAGCATTAAATGCAGAAGGAGCATTAGCCATAGAAGTTAATGCTTATAATGGAGCAACAAGATTAAGTTGGAATAGAGCATCAGGACAAAGCACTAATACATCAGTAGTGCAAGAATTTAGACACGCAACAAGTGTAGTTGGTAGTGTTTCTCATACAAATTCTGCAACAACTTTTGCAACTTCATCAGATTACAGATTAAAAGAAAATGTATCTTATACTTGGGATGCAACCACAAGATTAAAACAATTAAAACCTGCAAGGTTTAATTTTAAAGTAGATAAAGATGAAGATGGAAAGGTTACAAGAATTGCTGACGGATTTTTAGCACATGAAGTATCAAGTATAGTTCCAGAAGCAGTTGTAGGAGAAAAAGATGGAGCAGAAATGCAAGGAATTGACCAAGCTAAACTTGTTCCATTATTAGTTAAAACTGTTCAAGAACTTGAAACAAGAATTAAAACATTAGAAGATGCTTAATGCTTCTAGGTCATGGCTAAAAGAACAAGTACAAGAGACACTTATTTTACATCAGTTAAAAAAAGAACAAGTATAGGTAATTCTACTCGGAGCAAACCAAAAAACAAGCACAAGAGGAGGAATTGGAAAAAGTACAATAGACAAGGGAAAAAATAATGAAGTTTATTACAAGAAATTTAATATTGTTACTTATACTTATAACTATAGCAATATTTGCTAAACCAGTAATAGCAGACTCAACAAATGACCAAAATACTCAAACAAACACTTCGGGCAGTAACACGAATATTACAGGTGGGTATCAATCGACTACTACCAACAATAACGATGGACAAACAAATACAACGACAACAACATCTACCACCACTAATAGCACAACTGGGTCAGATATCCCCGTTAATTCTGCCAACAGCCCAAGTTTCTCTTCTATGTCTCAAGATGTGTGTAGCATGGGTGTTAGCGGCTCCCTTTCTACTCTTGGGGTTGGTATATCTGGTGGCAAACACGTCCGGGATTTAAATTGTGAAAGAATAAAACTTTCAAAGGTACTGTATGACTATGGTATGAAAGTTGCGGCTGTGTCAATTTTGTGTCAAGATGAGAGAGTTTTTGAAGCTATGCAAATGGCAGGAACTCCCTGTCCATTTGAAGGTAAGATTGGTAAAGAAGCACTAGACCAATGGAATAAGTATGACATTGAGAGACCAGATTATGATTCTTATGTATCTAAATTAGAAACTAGGTCAAAAATAGACGAAGAATTAGCAGAGATTGCAAGACAAGAGGAAGCAAAAAGAATAGCAGAAGAAAAAGCTAAAAAAATTGCTGAATCAAAAGTAGAAGAAATTATAATTATAGAAAAAGAGGAGATAATAGAAAAACCTATTATTAATAGAAGTGATTGAGATAATTATAATAGCTTATGCAGTTAGTATTACAGGTGGATTAATTATAATAGCTTTAGATTTGTAGTAATATGTGGAGATGGACAGCACTTGTTACATATTTAGTTATATGTGTGTATGACTTTGTTGTAGTGCCTGTATGGTATGGTTTGAATAGACCAAACATACAAATGTTTGTTGATATAATTAACACAGTTGAAGACCCATTAATACAATTAGAGTTAATGAAAAAATTAACTGGTCAACACAATCCTTTTACCTTGATGGGTGGAGGATTATTTCATTTAGCTTTTGGTGCTTTATTAACAGGAACAGCGATAAATAAAAAATGAGATTAATAACTTTATTTATTTTACTTAGTTTTAGTCTTAATGCTGAAACAATAACAACAGGAAATTTACTTCCTAACTCTGGAGATGGAGTAGATTGGGGTTCTAGTAGTACAGACCAAATTCATCCAGATTCTGGTTCTGGTTATGTAAGTAATGGTAGTACAATAAATGGATTTGATATTACTTGTTCTACATCACAATCTAACTGTGGATATAAATATAGTGTTGGTGGTGACTTTGAAGTTACTGGAACAGCAACAGTAAGCGTAGATGATATAGCATTAACAAATAATTCTATTAATCAATCAATGCTAGATAATGGCATTACATTAAATAGTTATGTTGATGTAGCAAATTGTGAAAGCACAGAAGGTAATTGTGAATCTAAAGGTGGTAGCAATGATTCTCATACTACGACTGTAAAATTAAAAGATTCTAGTGGTAATATACTAAGTACAACAACACAAACAAGAACAGAAGTTACAGGATTTCACGGCAATTGTAATGGTTATCCTAATTCAAGTGCATCTGGTGTAACAGCAGGATGTGGTCAATACAATGACAGAATTATTTATAATGATGTAGGAAGCAATAAAGTAGATTGGTCTTGGTCTGGTACAGATAGTAATTATACAAATCAATCTAGACAAGGCCCAAATTTATTAGGTTCATCTTTAACGATGACTTATAACAATACAGAGTATGACCCTATTGATGACAGCACACAAGATGTTATTGATGACATTGATGATTCCATTGATGATGCTGTTGATGATATAATTTTTGAAGATGATTATACTTTTGATGATTCATGGTATGATGAACAATATACTTGGTATGAAGAAGATTACTCTTGGGAAGATGATTTTTATTTTGAAGAGGAATATGATACATCTTTTGACGAAGGAACTTCATTTGAAGAATTTGAAATGGAGGAGTTTGACGAAATAGCCTTTGAAGAATTCGAGATAGAAGAATTTGAAATGGAGGATTTTGAAACTTTTGAAGAAATGCCTGTGATGGAAGAGGTATTTTTTGAGGAGGATTTCACTGAAACTCCAATAATGGAGGAAATATTTGAAGAAGAATTTGAAGAAGAATTTGCTGATTTTCTAGAAGAAACTGGCATGGAAGAAGAATTCATGGAATTTCTTGAGGAAGAAGGTATAACAGCAGAGGAGTTCTTTGAAGAAGTCATAGAAGAAAGTTTTGAGGAAGAGTCTGACTTTGTAGAACCTACAGAGGAGGCTTTAGATGAAGAAATTACTGACGACAATATGGAAGAGCCTACAGAAGTCGTGGCAGAAGAGTCAGAGACTGAAGAAAGCTCATTCGAGGTTGCTTCAAATGAGGAAGAAACAATGGAGGAGTCCCCAAGTAATGACGGGGAACTAGAAGAAGACGATGGACAAGTATCAGAAGAACCTAATGAAGAAAGCGAACCCAATAGCGAAACTTCTGATGAGTCCGACATTTCATCAACAGATGAAGATGAGCAAGAAGACGTACAACCGGAAGAAGATAAAGACATTAAAGGAGGAGACTTTAAAGGAAAAGTAGACATAGCAAAATTTGAGAAAAAACTAAAGAAAGACATAAAGAAATTAGTTCAACAAGTTAAGGCTAGCACTCAAAACTTATCTAAAGAAGATATATTCTTTAAAAGTAACAATAATTTAAACGCCTATATCAAAACTGATTTTTATAAACCAAAGGATATCTATACAGACCAGAATTTGGATTTATTTAATCAGATAGATTTAGGCGTTTATGACAGAGATATTTACACAACTGTAACTCTTGCCAGTTATGTAAATAATGACCCTGTTGAAAAACATAATAGAGAATTACAAGAAATAAAAATAAAGAAACAACAACTATTAATTGAATTGGAGGCATTGAGAAAGAAATGAAAGTCATTGATAAATTATCTACATACGCATCTCTCGTGGGAGTTGTCGGTGCAATCGGAGGAGGATTCTACGCTTGGGGGGAATTTAACACTCGTTTGGACGTTTTAGAGAATAAAGATTTTGTCGTAAATGAAACTGTTAATCTTGACCCTGTTAACGAAAGAATATCTACATTAGAAGTAGATTTAATAGATAGAATAAAGCAAGGAGATAAAGAAGTGGAAGAAAAAATTAAACCACAAGATTTATCTGGGCTTCTTAAATCAATTCAAGATGTTAGAGAACAGTTAGCAGGATTAAAAATTCCAAATGTTAAACCAATACTAGCTTCTATAAAAGAATTAGAAGAATATGCTTGGGAATTAGAAGAAGATATTGAACAATTAAGCAAAGATGTTGCTATTGTACAAAAAGAAAATCAATTACAAGATGTGTTAATTGAAGAAGTAAAAAAATCAACGAGTAATCCTTTAGGTGGATAATGAAAGTATCAGATAATACAGCGATTAGTATGCCTATGAGAAATCTTCTCAGCATACTTGCGGCTGTAGGAATTGGTGTGTATAGTTATTTTGGGATTATTGAACGCCTAAATAACATTGAGACAAATGGAAAATTAATGATTTCCGATGTTGATAAAAACACAGAGTTTAGAATTAAATGGCCTCGTGGAGAAATGGGTTCGCTTCCGGCAGATGCTCAACAGGATATGCTTATAGAATTTATGTCTACACAAATTGAGGCTATGCAAGAAGAAATGGAAGGCATGATGTCAAATACCGTAAATATAAAAAGAGCACAACAGGATATCGAGAAATTAATTATAGATAGCGAAAAGCTCGAGGACAAGGTCAGGCAAAATGGAAGTCATTAGCGTGATACTTATGTTCGTTTTTGGGAACATGAATGACCAAAATCACCAAATGACACAATATATTCCCATGCAATCATTATCATCATGCATGAAAGAAGTAAGATTATTAAAGAAAAAACAAACAGATTATACAAAAGACGCTTTTTGTAGTCCGGGTATTGTAGAAATAAGAGATGGTGAAGTTATAGCTTTATATAATGAAGTACCAGAAGGAGCTACAATGGTTAAAAAAGATATAAATAAAGAAGCATTTGAAAGATGGACTCTAAAAGCTAAAGAAAAATGGAACAAGGATAAAAGTGATTAAAATATGGTTTATGCTAATATTAGTATCTATACCCAACGCACCTTCAATTAAATATAATGGATTTATATATCCAAATGAGGAAGAGTGCCAAGTAGCAAGATATGAATTTTATGAAGCATACAATAATAAATCTACAGAATATAAATCAGTAACAGCAGTAGATGCGTACTGTATAGAATTTAAAAGTTTTCCAATACCGGGATTAAAAAGATTAAACGAGACAGGAGTATAAAAAATGGCATCAACGTACACGACAAGATTACGTCTAGAAAAGCAAGGTACAGGTGAAAATGCAAACACTTGGGGTGATAAGACTAACGATACCTTTGACCTTATTGATGAAGCTATGTATGGGTATGCTGCAAAAAGTGTTGCAGGCGGCTCTAACGTAACTTTAACAAATAGTAACGCAACATCAGATGAATCACGTCAAAGTGTATTAGAATTTACTGGTACATTAACTGGTAATATTAATGTTTTATTACCAACAGTAGAGTCAAAATACATTGTTTATAACAACACAGCAGGTAGTTACACATTGACTGTAGCAACTACAGGAAATACTGGAACTGGAACGGCTGTTGTTCAAGGCTCTCATGCTTTAATGTATAGTAATGGAACTTTTGTAAAAGATGTTTTTGCTCAAGGTATTAATAATTTAGTTTGTAAGGGGACACTAAGTGTTGCAGGTGCTGTTGAATTAGATGGTGGAAATGTTACTATTAATGAAACCTCTGCTGATGTTGATTTTAGAGTAGAATCAAATGGTAATACACACGCTTTATTTGTTGATGGTGGAAATGATAGAGTAGGTATACTTAATAGTAGTCCTTCTGTAGCATTAGATGTTACTGGAGCAGTTACAGCATCTGGAACTATTACAGGAAATTTATTTAGTGGAAGTGGTCAAGATATTACAAAAACTGTTCCAACAGGTTGTATTATTATGGCAGGTTTTTCTACTGAGCCAACTAAATCTGATGGCTCAACAAAAAGATATTTATTATGTAATGGTCAAGCAGTAAGTCGTTCAACTTACTCAGCATTATTTTCAGCTATTAGTACAACATACGGAACAGGGGATGGTTCAAGTACATTTAATTTACCAGATATGATGGGTCGTGTTCCAGTTGGAACAGGAGCAGGTTCTGGATTAACATCAAGAAGTATTGGAGCAACAGGTGGTACGGAGAATACTGCCTCTGGAAGCAATTTATCTTCTGGCTCAAATTACAGTTACGCTATTATGCAACCTTTTACAGTTGTTTCATTCTTCATTGCTACAGGGAAATAATGAATGCCAATAACAAAAATACAATTCCAACCGGGGTTTGATAAACAAAACACTGAGATAACATCTAAAGGTAAATGGATTGACGGTGATAAAACTAGATTCCGATACGGCTTTCCAGAAAAGATGGGAGGTTGGAAGAAGGTTTCCGATACTACATTTACTGGAGTTGCTAGAGGACAAATGTCTTGGAACTCACTAGATGGTACAGCCTATAATGCTCTTGGAACTAATAATAAATTATATATTTATAATGAAGGTAATTTCTTTGATGCTACACCCGATAGGTCAACCGCTGATATAACAAGTTGCTTTACTACATCGAGTGGCTCGTCAATTTTTACAGTAACACATTCATCACACGGTGCTGCTGAGGGGGATTATGTTACTATTACAAGCACCAGTGCTACTATTGGTGGAGTTGCTGCATCAACAGTAAATGGTGAATATGAAATAGCATCTGTGCCAACAACAAGCACATACACAGTAGATATTGGAACAAATGCTAGCTCATCTGTTTCTACTACTGGAAACTGCACTGTTACCTATGAAGTAACATCGGGAAGAGATAAAGCCCTAGTTGGATATGGATGGGGAACTGGAACATGGGATTCATCTAATACTTGGGATACTCCAACCTCATCTTCTACAGTTACTATTTCTTTACGAAATTGGTCTTTAGATACTTGGGGTGAAGATTTAATTGCTCAAGACATTGATGGTGGTGTTTATGTTTGGGATACATCTGGAGGTGTATTAACATCAAGTAATATAGCAACAGCTATAAGTAATGCACCAACTAAATCAAAGTTTGCTATTGTTTCTAACCCAGATAGACATTTAATTTGTATGGGAACAGAAACAACCATTGGAAGTACGTCAACTCAAGACCCAATGTTTATTCGTTGGTCTGACCAAGACGATTACACATCTTGGACGGCTTCAGCTACTAATTCAGCGGGCTCACAGAGAATTACTGATGGAAGTCAGATACGAACGGCTGTTCGTACAAGAGGTCAAATAATTATACTAACTGATACGTCAGCACATGGTATGGCTTTTATTGGTGCACCATTTACTTTTGGTTTTCAACAGTTAGGTTCTAACTGTGGGGCGATTAGTTCTCACGCTGCTGTTGATGTTGGTGGTATTGTTCGTTGGATGAGTAATGATGCCTTTTATCAATTTGATGGTACTGTAAGAAAAATACCATGCACAGTTGAAGATTTTGTATTTGACAACATTGAGCCAAAACAATTAGAGCAGGTGTATGCAGGTTCTAATTCTGCTTTTGGTGAAGTTTGGTGGTTGTATTGTTCAACAGCATCAAATCAAATTGATAGATATGTTGTTTTTAATTATCAAGAGAATTTATGGTATACAGGTTCTATAGTGAGAAGCACTTGGATTGATACCGGAACTTATTCTTTGCCATATGCTACAAAGTATGATGGAAGTAGTTCATCAACTCTTTACAGTCATGAAAATGGTAAAGATGATGATGGCTCTACAATGACATCTTACATAGAGAGTGGAGACTTTGATATAGGTGATGGTGATGACATGATGTTTATAAAACGTATGATACCAGATTTTAAAGACCAAGTAGGTAATGTTAATATAAGTTTAAAATCACGATATTATCCTAGTGACACGCAAACAACTAAGGGGCCTTTTTATTACACAACATCAACACAACGACTTAATCCTCGAAGTAGAGGAAGACAAGTTGCTGTTCGTGTAGAGAGTAATGGATACGATGGAACTAACAATGACGCTACAGGAGAAGACTGGCGTTTAGGAACAGTAAGATTTGAAGTGCAACCAGACGGAAAAAGATAATGAAAAAAGGATATCATAAAACTAAATCGGGAAAAATAGCTAAAAAGGGATTGTGGTATAACATTCACAAGAAAAAAAAATCTGGAAAAAAAATGCGTAAAAAAGGTGAAAAAGGTGCACCAACAGAAAAAGCTATTAAACGTAGTAAATGAGAAAAGAACACAAAAGTAAAACTGGTGGTTTAACTGCTAAAGGTAGAGCTTATTTTAAAAAAAAAGAAGGTGCTAATTTAAAAGCACCTGTTACTGGTAAAGCTAAAAAAGGTTCTAAAGCTGCTAAACGTAGAAAAAGTTTTTGTGCTCGTATGGGTGGAGTTAAAGGCCCAATGAAAGATTCTAAAGGAAGACCAACAAGAAAAGCATTAGCTTTAAGAAAATGGAAATGTAGATGAGTAAAATAACAAATGTAAGATTACCCTCACCTTCTGTAGAATATAATGTTCAACAATTTAGTGAGTTAATTAGAGCAATTGAAACGGTCATTCTAACTCTTAACACAACTTATACCGCAGAAGAAAATAAACTTGTTATGGAGAGAATGGTATTTCTGTTTGGAGATTAGATGGCAACAACAAATACATATACAAATGCAAAGGCTATTTTAAGAGGTAACACAACTGTTTATACAGCACCCTCATCTGGAACAGCAATTATTAAATCAATTAGAGTATCAAATAATGATACACAGAATGATAGAACTATTAAAATAACAGTTACTGACAGTGATTCTGTTGTATACACTCTGGAAACAGAAAGAACTATTCAGAAGAAAACATCAGAGGAATTATTAAATAGTTATTCATTTTCTACTTCGCCTATAATATTAAAATCATCAGAGGTTTTAAAAGCAACAACAACAGGAAGTGATGTACACATCATAGTATCAGTATTGGAGATGACGTAATGGGATTATTTGATTCATTAAAAAAAATAGCAAAAGTAGCAGCACCTATAGCGGGAGCGGGTATAGCAAGTTTACTTGTGCCCGGTTCTGGATTTTTAGCACCTGCGTTAGGTGGTGGTATTGGTGCGTTGTTTGGTGGACAAAAACCCGGACAAGCATTACTCACTGGATTAATGGCGGGAGCAGGAGGAAAATTTTTAGGGCCTAAATTAGGTGGTGCATTAGGAAAATTTGCTGCACCTGTTGGAGCGGCAGCGGGGGCTGCATTGCCATCAATTGCTGTTGCAGAACAAAATGAATTAATGAAAAAAATGAGGGAGATGTATCCCAATGAGGATGAAAAAAAATTACAAGAATTAGTTTTAAGACAAATAGTAAAAGCACCAAGTAATTACGAAGGATTTGAAGATATGCAAGTTCAAAGTGAACTTATTCCACTTAATAGAGCGGGTGGTGGTGGTGTAAAAGATTTACGTCAATCTGGTGGTATGAGCTTAGGCCCCGGTACAGAAAAATCAGATAGTATACCTGCTATGTTGTCAGATGGGGAATTTGTTATGACATCAAGAGCAGTAAGGGGAATTGGAGACGGTAGTAGAAAACTCGGAGCAAAAAGATTATATAATATGATGCACAAAGCCGAGAATAATGTATCAGTTTAAGAGACCAAGATATGATGAATTAGCAGAAACATTAAAACTGTTAATAGCTTTTAGAGAAGAATTTTCAAGTATTTATCCCGAAGCGGATATTGCTAAAGTAGCCATTACAATGGAAGAACATTTTAATGATGGTTTTATTTGTAATGCTTATTTTAACAATAAAATAATTGGGAGCGTAGGAGCGATGCCATCGGAGTGGTGGTTTAGCAATAATAAATTTCTAGCTGAAACATGGTTCTATGTTTTGCCCAAGCATAGAAACTTTAAAGTGGCAAGAGGGCTTTTGAAGAAGACAAAGGAATATTCAAAAAACAAAAAACTAACACTACAACTGCCTGTGAGTTCGGGAAGCGACTCACCTGCGTTGTATGAGAGATTAGGATTTAAACATATGGGTAACATTTGGAGGTATGAGTAATGTGTTTTGGAACACCAGTATATCAAACGACTGATAAGAAGGAGTTACCTCCTTTCTTAGAGCAGGCGTATAAAAAATTAGCACAACAGGCTGAGGCAGTCACAGACCCAACGGTACAATACACACCGTATGGCGGACAGCGTTTAGCCCCGTTAACAACAGAACAACAATACGCAAGACAGCGTGGATTTGAGCAGGCGAGAGCCTATGAGCCAGACTTAGGTATGGCGAGAGGTTTAACATCTCTATCTGTCTCTCCAATTACTCAAGGGGATATTACTCAATACATGAATCCATACCAAACTCAAGTTACCCAAAATGTATTGGATGAAATGCGTAGACGAAGTGATATACAAGGTCAACAAACTTCTGATGCGGCAGTTCGTGCAGGAGCTTTTGGCGGAGCACGACACGGCGTACAGGAATCAGAGAGAATGCGTAATCTAAGAGAACAGCAATCTCGAACAGCGGCTGAAATGGGACAACAAAATTATCAACAAGCACTAGCAGCGGCTCAAGCACAGAAAGCTCAACAACTATCTGGTGCAGGAGCGTTTGGTAATATTGCAGGACAGCAAATGCAGTTAGGTCAGCAAGGTATCCAAGGATTAACGCAAGCAGGAGGAATGGGACAACAGCAACTTCAAAAAGGAATGGATATTGCATACCAAGACTTCTTGAAACAGCAGCAGTTCCCTTACACGCAAGCGGCTACACTAGGTAACTTACTATCTGGCGTACCTGCGGCTCAAATGGTTACGGCTTATTCACAACAACCCGGCCCAAGTATGGCACAGCAAATTGCAGGCTTAGGCATGGCGGGTGCAGGTATGTGGGGGGCAATGCAGTAATGAAAAAATCAATTGGATTAACAGCAAATACATCAGACTTTAGACCAAACCTACCACAAACAAAACACCTTAACTACTTTATGGGTACTAACCCTATATACATGGCTAATGGTGGTGATGTTAAGGCGGGTATACCCAATTATCCAGATGTCAATGTTACAAGGGGATTTCTCCCTGCGGCATTGGGATTTGATAATGGTGGAGAAGCGGATAAGGATGTTGTTACTAAGGTATATGATTTTATATTTGGATATTTTAAAAATGTTCTTGGTATGGATGATGAAACAGCAAAAGATGAAACAGAAGAAGTTATCAAAGACCCAGAGAAAGTACAAGAAATTATTACTCAAATTCCAATAGGAAAAAGTCCTTCCTTTGATGATATAGAAACAGGAAAATTTGAGGGAATGCCTCCGAGTACACTTACTCCAAAGGATACAGTTACAACAACACCAACTGGCCCTTCTTTTGATGACATATCAACTGGCAAATTTGAGGGAATGCCTCCTGCTGAATTACCTACTGAAATAATACCAGAGGTAAATAATGAATCAGTAATTGATAAGCCAACTGGCCCTTCTTTTGATGACACATCAACTGGAAAATTTGAGGGAATGCCTCCGGGTGGAATAGCAAACATTGAACCAGAGAAAAAAGATGAAGGTGGCTTAGATATTGGTTGGGGAGCTTTAAAAGGAGACTTAAATGGAGATGGTGTGGTTGATGCTAAGGATTTAGAAATTGCAAGAAACACACCGGGTTTAGGTTGGTTAGTAAAAATTATAGAAGGAATAATAGCAGGAACAGAAGATTTAAGAGTTCCAGAAAAAGTTGGAGTTCCCGGCCCTTCCTTTGACGATATATCAACTGGTAAGTTTGAGGGAATGCCTCCGGGAAAAACAAAAGAAAAAGAAAAAATAACTGAAGATAAAGAAACTGAAACAGATGAAGGCGGAATTACTACATTACCAGAAGTTTCTGAAGAACAAAAAACAAGAGAAGGTGAAGACGAGTGGACGGGTATAGGCCCAAATGAACAAAAATTATATAAACAATTAGCAGCAGAAAGAGCAAAAAACACTGGTCAACCAGATAGTGGAGGCATTACAGATAAGAAGGATGTTCCCGCTTGGGCACTGCCAATGATGTCAGCAGGTTTTGCTATGATGGCATCCAAGAGCCCTAACTTTCTACAAGCTTTAGGTGAGGGTGGTCAAGAGGGTATTAAAACTCTAACAGCACAACAAGAAGGTAAATTAGAAAAAGAAAAATCTGAAGCTCAAATTAAAAAGGATTTAGCTTGGGCTGATTACTATACCGCAGGTGGTGCAAGTGGTAAACCTACAATTATTACTGATTCTCAAGGTAGAAAAATATACGCAGTTTTAGATAAAAAAACTAATACATGGAAACCAATTACAACAGCAAGCGGAAAACCACAATACGTTGTTAGAAGTATACCAGAAATTGAAAAATATCTAGCTACAATTCATGGGCCGGCTTGGATAGCTATGTCAGTAGATGACAGACAAAAACTTGTTGAAGCAGAAATAAATAAAGATTTAGGAATAGCAATAACTAATGTACAATCTTCCACAGGAACTGAAGATACAGGCCCCGGTGTCTTTGGAAAAATTTGGGAAGGTATACAAGAGGGAGTTACAGCAAAAGACGGCGGAATAGTTTCACTAAGGAGATAGAATGACACTTCTCGAACAGATACGGGAGTCAAATCCCGCTCTGGCATTAATCCCAGATGATGAACTCATTGAAAATTTATTAGAGCAGTATCAAGGTGATTTAGACCCAGACACTTTTATGCGTTCTCTCACAGAAGAGAGACCAGTTGAATCTCCAGTTGAGTCTCCTACAGAAATGCCTACAGCAGGCAAGAGACCATTCGGTGTGGGTGCAGACCCAGATGATATTGGATACGGTGAGGCTTTTGTTGGCGGAGTAAAATCCATGTGGGAGAGAACATGGGGGCCAAACATTACCTACCTTCGTGGTGGTATTGCAGGACTCATGGGTGATGAAGAAAAAGCGGCACAACTATACGAACAAGCGAGACAACAAGACCAAGCTATCTTAAATAAAACAGGATACCTTTCATTTGAACAGGCAACCAAAGGCCCCGATGCAGGTGTAGATACATTTGTTAAGTGGGGATTACAACAAGCGGGAATGTCTCTGCCATACACTCTTATGGGTGGCGTTGGTGGATTAGCAGGTAGAGCGGCATTAAAAGGTGTAATGGGTAGTGGTATGGGAGCATTCACTGGTGCTACAACTACATTCGTTCCACAGACAGCGGCATTTAACATAGCGAGACAGCAAGAACAAGTAGAGGCAGGTAATCTCGATGAGGTTAACGAGGGTGCGGCATTCGCATTGGCGTTACCATCTGCTATGCTTGAGGGTGCTTTATATCCAGTATTAGGAAAGTTATTTGGCCCACTAGGCAGAACACAGTTTTCAAATATTTTAAATCAAGCAAGCCTAGGTAGAGTTGCCAAGGGTAGTGCAATTGGTGCAGGCGTTGAAGCCTTAACAGAGGTTGGTCAACAAGCTATAGAGAGATATCAAGCAGGATTAGAGCTCGATAGTGAGGATGCATTAAGAGAATACAAGGAAGCAGCAGCAGGAGCAGCCTTCGTTGGTGGATTATTTGGTGGTGTAACAACCACAGCAGGTGAGGCAATAAGAACTGTTCAGCCAACTCCAAAGGTTGAAGAGGGAATACAACAGAAAGCAATTACCAAACCAGAGGAAGTTGTTCAACCAGAAGACCAGAAGACAGCGGCACTAGACCAAGCTAAAGTTGAACAAGAGAAACCACTTAACTTTGCCGTAGAGAAACAAGGCGATAAGTTTGTTGTTAACAGACAAGAGTTAGATGAAGCGGGTAATGTTGCAAAGCAAACTGGTGTAGGTGTTTTTAATACCGAAGAAGAAGCCAAAGCAAAGCAAGTAGAAATACAAGACCAAAAAAGTAAATTACCAGAGCAATCATTTTTTACTAAAGATGAAATTATTAAAGAGAATCCTGCTCTAGGTACTATAATAACTGATTTAGAAAATCAAGGGAACAAAATAGCCCCACAAGTTCAACAAGTTTATTTTACAAAAAATTTAGCTTTACCTAAAGGTGATACATCAAATGTTGTAGCATCTGGTGGTACAGCAGGTTCCGTTGCCGATGGATGGTATGATAGGGTAAGTGATTTAGCATACATATCACTAGCCGATACATCAAAGGCAATGGAGACAACAGCCCACGAAAACTTTCATGCGTTACAAAGACAATTAGAGAGAGGGAAACAAGGTTTATTTAAAGAAGAAGAACAGACTGCTTTAAATACATTCTTGCCCGGTGGCAAAATAACAGACATTGCTCCTAGTGTTCAAAAGGGATTGGGTAAAGATGTTATGGCTCGTTTGCAAGAGAGACACGGTGATACATCACTCAGTTCTCCAGAGATGCAAGCCTACGCTTTTGGTGCTTACAGTGCATTAAAGGCACAAGGAAAGAGAATGGCGGCACCAAATCCCGTTATTCGTGCATTCAAGAAGTTATGGGATGTAATTAAGAGTGCGGGCAACGTATTCAAAAAGAATGAAGTTAATACTGTTCAAGATTTATTTGAGAAAGCTAGAACTGGTGAAATTGGTAAGAGAGCGGTACCTAAAGAGGGTGTTGAAGAATTAAGACCAAAAGCCATAGCAGCGGCAGAGAAAGCAGCGGCTAAGGGTGTGGTACCAGATAAGTTAGAATATTCACTTACAACTGGGGGAATGCGAATTAAGAGTATTGCAGAAATACTTGACTCTCCTAATGCACAGGAAAACATTGATGATGTATACGACAAAAATATTACTGGAAGTGAATTAAGACAAAGACTGTATCGTAGACAAAAAGGAATTACAAAAGGTAATGCTGCAATATCTAGTGATGTTCAAAAACTACTAGATGAAGAAGCATCACTTATAAAAAGTAAACAAAAAATTTATATTGTAGACCCAGTTTCCAAGAGAGGAGAATGGATTGGTCATGTTGATGGCCCGAATATAGATACTACCTACTCAAAAGCAGATAAGGAATTACTTGGCACTAAATACGCTAGAATATTAGATGCAGGAGGACAACCAGAGCTTGCTTTATCTAGAGTTGAATTTAGAGAACAAATTAGAAATAATGATGATTCATTTGGTAAAAAATATAAATTAAAAACTGCTTTATCTGATGGATTAAAAGAAAATTTAAGTAAGATAGGTATAGCATTAGACAAAGAACACGCAGAAACATACAGAGTTATTAATCAAACTCCAAGATTTGTTAAAGGTAAAATTGCAGAAGAAGACCAACAAATATTTAATGATGCGGTAGAAGCAGGATACCAAGAAGTAAAATATCAATTAGGGTTGGGTGGAGAAACAGCAATATCTGGAACTGGATGGTACAATAAAGCAATTACAGATACTATTGAAAGAGTAAAAGATATTCTACCTCAAATGAGAGAGGGTTCAGTTGCAGAACAAACAGATAAGGAATTACAATTTAAATTATTCTTAGCTTTATTTTCACCACAGGGTGGCCCTACTCAAAATTTAGATGTAGCAACACAGGTGTTTAAAGAATATTTGGAAACTGGTAAGGCTGTAACAAAAAAATCTTTGTTTGTTGGTAGTCCTAAATTTGGTGTATCACATCAATCAATGGTGAGTAGTCTAAAATTAGTTGATTACTTATCTAAAAAACACGGAAAGAAACCGGGTGATTTAAAAAATTATTTATTTTCAACACAAACATATAAACAATTAGGTAAAGAAAAACTAGATTCTGGATTTTTTAAACCTGCAAAAAATCAAAAAAAACAAGAGTTAGATTATTCTGAATTATCTGATGTTAACAAAACATCTTTTAATTCTGAAACAGGTAAAATGGAAGATTCTATTTTAATGCCTGCCTATATGTTTGGAGAAAAAGTTGGAACATTCTTTTTAAACTTTAATGGTATTGAGGGTGTAACAAAAGACAGATGGTTTTCAAGACACTTCTATAGACAGTTTGGTCAAGTTGGTATAGCAAGAAATCCTAAAACTGGTAAACCTCTTAAATCTGAAACTAAAATGGTTAAGGATATGGGTGGTAAAATGGTTGAGAGAACCTATCCACCGGGTCACGACCCAGTAACTAAGCTAAGAGATACGCCAAAGGCAAATGACAGAAAGGTTATGGAGCTTTACGTTGAGGGAGTTAAACAAAAAGCTATAGATGATGGATTACTTAAAGGTGAAGATGCAACAAAACAGAACGTACAAGCCATTTTATGGTATTTTGAGCAGGGTTTATACACTGATTTAGGTTTAAAATCTGTCCCAATTGACTATGTGCAAGCTGTAGAGGTACTTGAAAATAAAATTAAAAATGATATACAAATTGGAGGACAAAGTTATGGACAATTCTACGATACTAAGAGCGTCAAGGGCACTGCTACTGATGTCAAAACAAAAAGCCAAGAAGAAGAATACGGAAAACTCAAAGAAAAAGAAAAAAGATTAGTTGACGATTGGGAAGGCCCAATTGAGCAAGCACCGGAAGAAATAAAATCTACTTTACTAGCAGAGCCAAAAGGTAAATCTTTACCGAAAAACGAATTTTCATTAAGCAAGCCAACACTACAATCCATACAAAATTTTAAAACTACTGTTGAAAAAGTTGCACAAAAAAGCAAAGGAAACTTTGCGTTTGGCGATGTAGCAGAATGGAATAAATATTCTAAGAAACAGGGCTCACTATTTAATCACTGTAAGGCTTGTGCTATGGCAGTAAGGGAGTTTTACGGAGGAGAAATAGTTAAGACAAAACTTGGTTGGACTGACCCCTTTACAAAAGAAGAAGAAAAAGCAAGACCACATTTTTTTAATAAAATTGACGATACCTATGTAGATATCTCTGGCGAACAATTTGGATACAAAGATGTAATTATACCTCAAGAGTTTTTGGACAAGATGACAAAAATTGTTCCAGATACAGCTAAAGGTATTAGTCCTAGATTTCAAAAATTTATTAACGCTATTAAAGAAGAGCCAACCGCACCAGAGTTATCAGTCAGCGAAGGACAAAACCAATACCAGTTCGAAGACACAGAACTTTCAGTAAGCAATAGACCCGGTAGTTATAAAGGTTCAATAAAAATATCTAATGATATACCTAATTCACTTAAAAATAAAATAAAAAAAGATGTCGGTGGAACCGATGTAATGCAAAAAGCATACAATCCAGAAAGTGAATTAAAAAAAATAATATATTTATTAGGAAATAAATTAGAAGAAAACTATAAAGGATTTAAATCAAAATTTCAAACAGACTACATGATTGGGGTAGTTACCTCAAACAAATATACAGACCCTAATAATAAAAATGTATCGCAAATAAAATATTTTGCAACAGATGAGTCAGACAATCTTATAGGTGCCGCACAGGGTGAAATAGCACTGTATCCAAAAAGATTTGATGAATATGCAAAAATAAATAAAATTGACACAGGGGATGATGTATTTGATGAGGCTTATGAACTTTATGAAAAAAGACGAGAAAATGAAGATTCTAAATTTTTTACAAAAGCACTTGAATTAAAGCAAGGTGGCAGTTACAACGTAAGAGCAACAGGTCTATTAACAGATGAACTAATAAAATATGCTAAGTCAAACGACATACAATATATTGTTTTAAGTGATGTTTTAAATGAACAGGCAGTTAGGGCATTTACAAAAAAAGGATTTAGTCAAGCCAAAAGAAACTCACCATTTTATGGACAAAAAACAATTACGTCTGGAATTAGAGGTAGACAAGAAATAAGAGCTATTAATCTTGTTGCAGAAGTTGACAGTCTAACACCAGAGTTATCCGTATCCGAAAACTTAGAAGATGTTATAGCACCAGAGTTATCTACCTCCACAGAAAGATTAGATGGCGTAGTTACACTTGATTTTGCTGATAAAAAAACTGGTAACTTTTATGATATTACAGTTGGTGATTTAAGAAACATTGAAATAGATTCTGGTCAAAAATTAAAATCAATAAAATTATTACCAGAAAAAGATTACACATATGGCGATGGAACTGGTAGATTTGCCGCTAATATTAATGTTGATGGAGAAACTGTAGGCTATGTTGTTGGAGCAGTAACAGAAAACGATACAGCTTATATTGCTAATGTTAGAATAAGAGATGCCGCACTGGAACCCTATGCATCTGTTAGTTTATGGAAGCAAGTTGCAAAGCAATTTAAAGATAAGTTTGGAGTAAAGAAATTTTCTGGTCAAAGAATTACAGGTGCAAGAAGAAAGTTTGGAGTTGTAGCTGATGAGGCTTTTGTAACAAGTCCAGAGTTTTCTGTATCCGAAGAGGATATAAAAGTAGCTAACCAAACATCAAGAACAAAGGGTGCTGTTGGAGAACAAGCGATTGTTCCAAAATGGATAGAAGAAAACGTAAATAAAAAATCTAGCATACTGGATTACGGTGCAGGGAAATCGGCACAACACACTGAGAGATTAAGCAATAAAGGCTACAATGTTACGGCATATGAATTTGGCGATAATGTTAACCCTAACATACACGATGTTAACGCACTAGATAAAAAGTATGATGTCGTTTACGCATCCAATGTTTTAAACGTACAAAATTCTGAAGAAATATTAAATACAACACTAAAAGAAATTAGTGATGCACTAAATGAAAATGGATATGCAATTGTTAATTTACCAACAACGCCAAGAAAAGGTTTTTACGAAGGATTAACACCGTCACAGGGTGTTGTATCATTAGAGGAAAAATTAAGAGATTACATTGGTGATATACAGAGGGTTGGTGGCATACCATCCGCACCAATATATAAAGTTGAAAAGGTATCACAAGATAAAAAAATAAAGTACGGTTTAGAGTTTTCTGCATCAACAAGGAAATATACAGAAGGACAAAAAAGATTTATTAGTCGTATTAATCCTAGGCAACAAAGAAAAACCATTGCAGGTCAATGGAAGGGATTAACTGATAATTTTTCCACTAAATCACACCAATACTGGGTTGACCAGTATTCATCCGTTAAGAAATACATTGGTGAGGAGCCATATAAATTTCTAACTATGACACACTCATCATCGGGTGCGTTGGAGGGTGCATTAAATTATGGTGTTCCATTTATGGATAAGGATGGAGCTATAGATTTAAAAGAGGGAACACTAGGCACAGGATTATTCACACGATTTGAAAAATTAGGTCAAGACTTACCAGATTTTTTACATTGGGTTGCGGCAAACAGAGCAAAGTATTTACAGGAGCAAGGATTTAAAACTGGTTTAGGAACAAGAGAAGATATATTAGAGGGAACAAGATTAAATAAAGGAAGAGAAAAATTATTTAATCAAGCATTAAAAGACCTAAATGAATTTAGGAATGCATTCCTTCAAATAGGATTAAAGTCTGGATATCTTAGTCAGAGGGCATATAACGAATGGACTGGTGGTGCGGGATACAATTTTTATTTACCGTTCTACAGATTACTAGATGACCCAAAAGGAACTAGCGGGCCTCTATCTGCTGATGGTATTATCGACCAACCAGAGTTAAAGAAATACAAGGGCTCAGACCTTCCTGTTCAAGATTTATTCTCTAATATGCTATTGAATTTTAATTTCTTAGCTGAGGCATCACTTAAAAACCAAGCAGGTCTCAAAACCCTAGAGCAGGGTGAGACAATGGGAGTAACAAGAAAAGTTAGTAGCCCAACTAAAGATTCAGTTTATGTTAGAAAAAATGGAAGACAAGTTCACTACGAAGTAGATGAGCCTCTAGTCTTACAAGCATTGCAAGCACTCAATTGGAATGGTTGGCAGAACCCTGCCATGAATGCTCTTAGAAACTTTAAGAGATATTTAACTATTGGTGTTACGGCAAGTCCTGCATTTAGAATTAGAAACTTAATAAGAGATTCAGTTCACGCTATAGCCGTTGGTAAATTAAAATACAATCCACTTAACAATGTTATGCAGGGTGGAAAAGCATTTAGTTTAAAGGGCAGAAAAATGTCAGAAGTAAGAGCCAAGATGGCTTTCGGTGGTGGAGAAATTCACTTCGGTCATATCTATGGTGGAGACCCAAAGGCAACTCAAATGCTGTTGGATAGAAATATAGACCTTAATACTGTTATGCCAATGGATGGATGGGGTAAAGGCTCTATGAGATTTTTTAAATCAAAATTAGGGAAGGGTTTAGATTGGTGGCAGGAAGTTGGTAACACAGCGGAGAATGTTAACCGTTCTGCTTTATATCAACAGCTAAGAGCTAAGGGTGTTAGTCACTTTGAGGCAAGTTATCAAGCGAGAGACTTACTAAACTTTAGTAGACACGGTGCAGGCCCTGCTGCTCGTTTTTTAACACAATCAGTTGCATTCCTCAATGCTCGTATTCAAGGTTTAGATAAACTTGGCAGAGCAATGAGTAAAGAGCAGAGAGCACAACTGCTTACAGTTCTTGGTGCATACTCACTAGCGTCAGTTGGATTATATTTAGCATTCAAAGATGACGAAGACTTTAAGCAGAGAGAGCAGTGGGATAGAGATACATATCACTGGTTTAAATGGCCCGGTTCTGAAACAGCATGGAGAATACCAAAACCATTTGAGGTTGGTGCTATAGGAACTATATTCGAGAGAATGGCTGAGCAAATCGTTGATGATGATGTTCACGGAGATTTATTTCGTGAAAGAGCGTGGCACGTTATTACAGAGACTTTTGCTTTTGATGCGAGACCACAGTTAATGACACCCCTTTGGGAAGTTTATGCAAATAAAGATTCATTCACCGATAGACCAATTGAACCTCTGTGGATGGAGAGATTACCTCCTAGCGAGAGAAAGTATGCATACACAAGTCAAGCGTATGTTACTTCAAGTAAAATATTATCATTAATTCCTTGGAAAAAAATAAATTTTTCACCAGTTCAATTAGAGCATATAGTTGAGGGATACTTTGGTTGGGTTGGCTCAACAGCCGCCGCTGCCGTATCCATAACTGACTACCCAAGAAATGCAGCAAATATGTTCAGACCTAATAGTCCTCTGTATATGGGATTCAAGGTTGACCTTCCAAATCTTCAGTCAAAATATAAATCAGAATTTTATGATATGATGACTCAGATGAATGAGGTTATGGCTTTAATGAGACTATATCAGCGTAATGGTGATACAGAGAAGGCAATGAGAGTTTATAATAAAAACAAAAACCTTCTTATGTGGCGTTCAACTTATAATAAAGTTAACAGTCAACTACAGGCTATTAGCAGACAAATAAAGTTTATTGAAGCACAGAAAAATATGACTGAGGGAGAGAAGTTAGATAAGGTTAGACAACTTAATTTACTTAAAAATGAGATTGTAAAAACTTTAAAGGAGCAGGTTCTAGCATTTGAAAAAAACAATGATACTAGGGTAAAAAGACAAATTTGGTGGAAATAGGGCACATTATATGGTAGAAATGAGTGATGAGAAGGTACGAGATATTGTGGTAAAAACAGTTGACGAAACCCTTCAAAAAATGGGATTAAACCCAGATGAAATATATGAGGCTCAAAAAGATTTTATGTATCTGAGGGAACAGAGGAAATTGCACGATAAAATTAGCTTTCGAGTTAGGTTCGTTTTAGTTGGTTTTATTGTAACAGGTGCCTTGACCCTTCTTATTTTAGGAGTGAAAACAGCACTAGGAATAAAGTAGTTACATTATTATGGCGGATAATAAGGTATATAAGCGTATACTCTGTATCTCAGATTTACACGCACCATACAATCACCCTAACAGCATAGACTTTATTAGGGGATGCAACAAGGCGTTCAAGCCAGATTGTGTCGTAAATATGGGCGATGAGCTAGACTACAGTGCAGCCAGTTATCATGAGTCCTCAACAGAGTTATATAACCCTGCTAAGGAACTTGAAGAAGGAAAAAAAGTTATTAAGGAACTAGAGAAAATATTTCCTTCCATGAGGCTTCTAGATTCAAATCACGGCAGTATGGCTTTTCGTAAAGCTAATACAGCGGGATTAGCACAAAGTTTATTAAAGCCTTACAATGAAATGTTAGGTGTAAGCAAAAAGTGGACTTGGCACGATACAATAACTTTACAGACTCCAATGGGTTCTGTTTATTTTGTGCATCAGCAATCTGCAAATGTTTTGCAAGTGTGTGCGGCAGTATCAATGAATGTTGTACAAGCTCACTATCATACAAAAGCGTGTATCCATTACACATCAAGTCCAGAGAGATTAATGTGGGCAATGAATACAGGATGTTTAATAGATAAGAATCATTTGGCTTTTAAGTACAGCAGAATTATAGTAAAGAGACCAGTTCTAAGTTTGGCTGTTGTTGAGAATGGCATACCTAGAATTATTCCAATGGTACTTAAAAGAAATGGAGAGTGGGATGGAAAAATACACCTCTGAGGATATGGTTAACAGACCACCACACTATCGGTTTGGTGGGTATGAGTTATTAGATGTTATTAAAGCAAAATTAAGAGAATCAAAGATGAGTCCTGCACAGGCGGGTCTCTGGATTCAATTAGTACAATACTTATTTAGATTTGATGTGAAGGGGAAACCCTTTGAAGATTTAAGTAAGGCTAAATTTTATCTCAATGATTTATACAAAGAAACCGAAAAAACCGAAGAAGATTAGAGCTGTCAAGGACATGACTTTTAAAGAGTTTGTCATTGAGATGCAAAAAACGAACAGGCTCAAAGCCAGAGTTGGCAATGTGCGTGTAAAAATAGGAGGAAAGAAATGAATTTAATTAAAGACATTTGGACACACCTTAAAGAATGGAGTGACTGGGGAATGAAAGACTGGATTAAAGCCGGTATCGTTGCTGTGGTTGTTCTGTTTGTTATCTATAAGATGACAGGTGGAGGAGCTTAGATGCTTCAGTTATTACTTAAACCCTTGCTCGGCGTTGCCGGGCAAGCGGTATCTGGATTTGTAGAAACAAAAAAAGCGAAAGCTCAATTAAAACTAACAGAAGTTCAAGCAGCAACTAAATTAAAACAAGACCAAATAGCCGGTAAAGTGGCGTGGGAAGCATCAGCCGTAGACCAAATGAAAGGGTCGTGGAAAGACGAACTAATTTTAATTTGCCTTTTGGGGCCTGCCGTTTTAGTTTTTTTTCCCGGAATGACAGAGCACGTTGAGAGAGGGTTTGTTGCACTTCAGCAACTCCCGGACTATTATAAACACCTCTTATACATCGCCTGCTCAGCTAGCTTCGGCATCAAGGCCGGAAAAGGTGCAATGGGATTAATTAAGAAAAAATAATGGCTAATAAACAATACAGATGGTTTTTAACTAAGCGTAACAGGGCTATGAAAAAAAACACTCCTATTGTAAAAGATAATAATGATTTTTATACTCATATGAAAAAAGAACAAGAAATTTTAAATATAAGTATGAAAGAATCTTTAAGACAAAAAGAAGAAAGAAAATGATTACACCACAAAGATTAACAGCGTGGAGAATATTTCCACGTTTACTAATTACACTTTACGGTTTTTCTTTTTATAGAACAACTGAGTGGTTTATGAATTTACCAGACCCAACAAATGCACAATCAGCGTTTGTATCGGTCATAGTAGGTGCAGGTGCCGCATGGTTTGGTTTGTATGTAGGTGGAACGAGACAACCTAAACCAGAGAGTAAGGAATTATAATGGGTGATAAAAAAAGGGATTATAAGAGAGAGTATGTTCAATATGATTCTAAACCCAAGAGAGTAAAGGCTAGAGTTAACAGAAATAAAGCTAGAAGGATAATGAAGAGAGCCGGATTAGCTAAGGTTGGCGATGGCAAGGATGTACACCACAAGGATGGTAACACAAAGAATAATTCTCGTAGTAATTTAACAATGAAGAAGGCTTCAAAAAATCGTTCTTATAGAAGAACATCAAAGGGTAAACCAAAAAAATAGGAGAGATTATGCCAGAATATAAAGGTAAACACTACAAATATACCAAAGAAGGTTATAAGCAGTTAGCTAAGGACAAAGCTAAAGATAAGAAAAAGAAGAAAACTAAAAAGAAAAAGAAATGAAAAATTATTTAAAAAAAACAAAGCAAATTAAAGCACCACTTAATTGGAAGTCATCACCCAATTCTCCTTCAACGCAATTAGCTTATGTAACACAACCAGAAATAGATTTACTTGTAAAAGCAAATCTTCATAATTCAATGAATGGGAAACCAAATGTTGGCCCAAAGGGAATTATAAGTTTGGATGGTATGGATGTTGATAGAAAAATTAAAGGTAAAAAACAGCAAGCAGCAGCAAGAAAAACCGTTAAAGCAGCAACAATAGATACATCAACTAGAGCAGGACAAGATAAAAAACAAAAATTTAGAGATAGAACAGGTTCAAAAGTTATATCAGATAGAGAAAAAAAAGGAAGAGAAGCTCTAGGTAGAGAAGAAGGTAAAATAGGAAAATTGTCTGATACAGAATATCAAAAAAAATATGGTGAAACAAAAAGTGGTGCTGAGGTAACTACAGATACTACAGATAATAAAAAAGAAAAAGAATCTCAAGATAATTCAAATGATACAGCACAATGGTTAACTAATTGGTGGGCTAATAATGAAAAAGGTGTAGGATATAAAGAAAGAAAAAATATATTTACTGGAAAATTATGGGGCTCTCAAGAAGCCGTAACAGCAAAAATAGCGGCTAAATTAAATAAGGGTTACTATAAAATTGTTAAAGGGCCGAAGGGTGAACCATTAATTATTCACGCATCAACGGGAACACCCGTTAATCCATACACAGGAAATATTATAAGCACTCAAACACGGGGAGACCAAGGCGGAGCATATCAGAATGAAATGGCTCGTATTACTGGTATTGACCCTAAAAACGCAGGTGTATTTTCAAAAGAATACCAGAGAGGTCATGGTTTAGCCGTATCCAACATGAAACCAGAGCACGCTCTACGTTACTTAATGAAGAAAAAGCCAGAGGCATTTGAGCAATTTTTTTTAGATAGTAAGAAGAAGGGTTTTAATCCATTCTCAGCTAGTTTTATTAAACAAGGCTTTGGTGCTATAATGAGTATGATTACTGGCCCAGATGCACTCAAAGTTGGAAACAACTTAGAGAGAGTGGGATGGGGTAAGGCAATTAAAAATGAAGATGGCGATTACACCATTAAATTAACTGAGAAAGGTGCTGATAACTGGGCTAAATCATTTAATTTTGATAATGTTTCATTGACAGGTCACGATGGTAAGGAAGTAACTTTTAGTGGTTTTACATCACCAGAAGCAATCACAAAAGACAAAGACAAGGGTTGGCTCAGTGATTTATTAGGAACTAAAAAATTTCCAGAGGCACCAATAAACTTAGATAATCTAATTGACCAAGGTGGATATCAAACTGAAGGACAAACTGGACAGACAATGGGATTTGCAGGTAGTGGATTAATTCCACAAAAAACACAGGTTGATATTGACCAAGGTTTTCCAATTGGAACTACAGGTATAAACACGGTTCCAATAGCACCTCAAGATGAGCATGGTAATCAACTATATGGTTGGATGCCTCCAACAGATTTAAGAGACCCATCAGAAATTCCGGGTACACCACCATCACAATACCCTCAATTCACACCAGAGGGATATAAGATTAGTGCTTACAATCCATCAATGAACTACGGCAATCGAGGTGGAGGAGGTCAAGGCGGAGGTCAAGGCGGAGGTGGAGGTCAAAATCAAGACCAAGATACCACAACACAACCCGGCCCACTAACCTTTGATGTTTACGGAAGACCAGTAACTTACGACTATACTGGTGGCCCAGAACAGCTTTACTTAGGTGGTGGATGGAAGAGAGATGGTCAATACATTGGCTCCCCTTGGGGTTTTAAAAATGGCGGAATAGCTAACTTTAAGCCTTATGGTTATTAGTAGGTCACAAATTCCTTTTCAAATCTCGAAAGA
>VTLG01005985.1_pt1 | contig 28640 bp, 29 predicted proteins | sample 4694571 | NCBI WGS metagenome assembly VTLG01 (sample SAMN12604809, study PRJNA352737) | marine metagenome | biome: ENVO:00000447; feature: ENVO:00000209|ENVO:00000569|ENVO:01000036; material: ENVO:00002151; isolation source: viral sequences binned using virsorter ...
TAAAAGGAGAAGACGATCCATATTGGCCCGAACCTGAAGAAGGACCATCTCAATCCCAGATAGATACTCAAGCCAGACAGCATCCATTCAGCTTAACGGATACAAGTCAGCAAGAGCATTGGGATGTTATAACAGATCATCCTACTTTTGCATATGAAGATTTCGGTAGTCAGATATGGGCAACAGGCGGTGCTATTCCTTTTTCACTTGGCGGTGGTCTGTCTTCTATTGAGAACCAGCATCTTGAACCGGGATCTTTTGTATTGGCAGCGGATGTTGTATCAGGGGCAGGAGATGGAGATACTGGGTCAGGATTAAAAAGATTACATAATGAATTAGGTATTCCGATAGCACCTAGCGGTACACAAGGAAGTTCAACAGGTGGTCCGATATCAGGAAGTATTAGAGGACCGGGAAGCGGATTGGACGATATGAATCAAACGTCAATTGACGGAAGGATTCCGGCAGCTTTGTCAAATGGAGAAACAGTTCTGGCACGTGGTAGTGTTGCTAGAATAGCACAGTTACTTCATCCCGATAAAAAGATGACATCAAATGAAGCACTCAAACTAGGTCAGGAAGGTTTATTTAATTTACAGAAAAATATAAGGAAGCAGAAAGCAGGTACTTCAAAAGGAGGAAAACAGCCGGGACCACTTAAAACAGGAAGAGGTGGTTTGCTGGATCTAATGAGAGCATAAGAATGTACGAAGTTTCAGGTGTTCCGCATTCGGAAATATATACACTTCTTCCGTACATTGATAAGTACTTGAATAAAGTTGTACCCTATACGGGTGGAAGGTATGAGAAGCAGGATATAATAGATGGTATTGCGGAGAAGACATTTGATCTGTGGATTCCAATAAATACAGAGACTACGAAGGTAGATGGTGTGGTTGTTACACAGTTTTCGATGTATCCTAGAAAGAAGGTTTTTACTATTTTATTATGTTGCGGCGATAATTTAAATGAGTGGTATGATCCGTTATTTCAAATGTTATATAAATTTGCATCTCTTAACAAGTGTGACTTAGCAGAAGTGGTAGGCAGAAAGGGATGGGTTCGTAGATTAAAAGACAATGGATTTAAACAAAGCGTATGGATAGTAGAAAGAGAAGTTTAAAAAATGGGTAGTTCATCAAGACCAGCATCATCAGTTCAAACACAGGTAAGACAGGAATATCCTGCCTTCTTTCAACCTCATCTTGAAGATGTATTAAGTTCTGCAAAATCAGAATTTGGTAGAGAGTACATCCCATTTCCCGAAGCACGTCTTGTCGAAACACCTGCTGCGAGAACACAAGCCTTAACTGACTTACAGGATACAGGTCTTGCTCGTTTAGGACAGCCTACTTACGATGAAGCTATAACAGGTACACGTGAGGCAGGTAAGACTTTTCCTGACTATGATATTGAAGCATACATGAATCCTTACCGACAGCTTGTTACTGATCAGTTGTTGGATAAAACAAGAGAAAGAAGAGATATAGGAAGGAAGAGTATAGATGCAGCGGCTGCACGGGCTGGAGCTTTTGGAGGTGGACGGCACGGTGTAGAAAGAGGTTTGTATGAAGAAGGAACGCAAGAACAACTAGGAGATATTCAGGAAAGAGGAGATATGGCCGCATTCGCTAATGCGCTTTCGGCTATTCAGGCAGACAAGACAGCAGGTCTTCAGTCGTCTAAACAGCTTGCAGAACTTGGATCTGGTAAACGTGAAGATCTTACAAAAGGTTTGATCGGAATGGAGAAGGCTGCAACGGCTGAAGAAGCAATTGCTCAACGAATAAGAGATTACGGTTTTCAGGATTTCAAAGAACAGGTTGATTTCCCACAGCAGAAGCTTGCAGAGTATTCTGCTATTATTCGAGGCCACACTCCTCCTCCTAACAGATGGGAAACACGTGACGTTCAACAGGCATTTAGTCCGTTACAGACAGGTGTTGGGGCAATGACTGCACTTGGTGGATTGTTTGGTGGAAAGGCTACAGGAGGGACAGTAGGCTACCATAGTGGAGATCGGGTTGACGGGTTAAGTTCTTTAGTAGAGAAACCTTCAAGAGAAAATAACAGCCCACGAGATGTTGTTAACGAGTCGATAGATATTTTGATGGGGATGGCAGGTGAGCCGCGATATGTGAATACAGGCGCACAAGAAAGAGAACGCAAAGACAGTGAGAAATACTTTGACGAATATAAGAAAAGAGAACAGGAAAAGAAAAGAAAAGAGGCTCTTGAGTTTGAGCGTATGATGAATCCAAACAATCCAGTTATTCCTATTCCTCGTCCAGAACGTCCCGGTATTCACGAAGATGATTTAAGAAATCTCCATAAACAAGGCCAAGATGTAGCAGAAGCTTCTTTCAGTGAAGAACTGACAGAGACAATGGCTTACGGAGGTGTACCGGGACAGGCATACACGGAAGATATCGGAACGGTTGGCGGTCTGGGTGCAATTGCAGGACCACAGATGCGCTTCGCGTATGGTGGTGTTCCGGGTCAACCCTACACTGAAGACATCGGTATGATGGGTGGGCTTGCTGCTGTTGCAGGACCACAGATGAGATTTCAAAGTGGATCGGGTGTTGGCTTAGAACTTTTAGGAATGACGGATGAGGAAATGAAACGAAGAAGGATAGGAGATCCCAGCCAACAACCGCCAATGATGACATCAGAATCAGAGGTAGGTAAATTTATATCTGATGTAATGGAGAAGAGAGAAACGGGAGAAGGGGATATAAGATATGAAGGTCTAAGACCTCCAACCGCTGAAGAATGGAAAGCAGAAAGACGACCCAATATGATATCAGGAAATCCATTTGCAGCAGTAGGGGTAACAGAAGAGCAAGCAGATATATATAATTTAAGAAGATCTCCGTCAGAAGGAGATGCTGAAGAAGTAAGCGGTACACTTACAGAAGAAATGTCGGACGCAGATAAGGCTGGTGTCTGGTACGGTGTAGAAGACATGATGATAGATGAGAAAGGAAAACCTCAACCCAAAAAAGGTGAAGCTGGTACTCCCGAAGAAAAAGAAAAGGCGTGGTTTGAAAAGCTTGGTCTGAGTCAAAAAGAAACAATTGGTCTTGGCTTGACGTTGATGCAGGGAACTCCTGACGCACTGGCACTGGCTGGTAAAAGCTTGTTGGGTAAAAAAGATCTGAGTGAGCTTGACCGTAAGTACAAAGAAGCTATGGTAGACTACGCGAATGCCAGAACAGCAACTGAAAAAGGTAAAACCAGCCGTGACATGTTGCGTATTCTCAGTACCATTAAAAAGAATGATGAGAATTTCAGACTTAGAATAGCTGAGTTTGCAAAAACAATTCAAGATGCAGATGATAAATGGATTCTGGGAATGTACAAAGGTCTTGAGCCAGCAGACAAGATGGCAATATTTGGTATACCTGATATGAAGAATCCCGGCAACAGGATTGCTGAAATTAGAGAAAAGGTTATGGAGTTCAGTAGAATGAATCCGGCACGATCCCGTACTGAAGGAGTTTCTCCTGTTGTAGAACAAACGGGAACAGTACATGGTTCTACAGTAAGAGAAGGTAAAGCAGCAGGTGGGACGATACCAAACACACTTTCCAAATTAGGAATTTCAGGTATCAGGAAGGTATAAATCTCATGCCGTATGCGATAGACGTTGACGGTCTGGGAGAGATAACGGTTCCTGATGACGCATCCGACGTTGATGTTCTGAGCAACGTTCTCGTTAATAAATATCTTTCCGGCCAGATGTCTGACAATGACGCACAGCTTTCTATGATTGAAGGCTTGATGGAACAGTCGATGAATGCTCGTCGTCAGCGAGGACTTCCCCCACCAGAACCAGCAGCACCCGACAGAGGCTATCTAGGAGAAGCAGGGGCAGGTCTGTGGGCTGGTATGAAGTACACGGTTGGTTCAGGTTTGTCAGGAATAGAGAGGCTTGCTGAACGATGGAACCTTGATCCAACCGGAGATGAAGCAGGTTGGTTACGTCAGGCTGGTGAGTCTCTTAAAAAAGGTGCGGATGAGATCAAAGCTTCTCCCGACCTGCCTGAATGGTACTTCAAAACTTTCAACGCTTTTGGTTCAATACTGGGATTTGCTGGAGCAGCAGGTGCTGCTGGAGTTGCCAGTATTGTAGCAGGTCCGGCATCAGGACTTGCAGCACTAGGTATTACAGGAGCATTTGCAGGAGGAACAGGAGCCGACGAAGCTTACGAAAGAGCAATTAAAGGAAAGGCGACAGAGCAGCAGATAGATGAGGCCACTACACTTGGATTCGGAATTGGACTGACAGAACTTATCGCTCCGTTAAGGGCTATACGGGGTCTTAAAAAGATAATGGGGATGGAGAAAGCTGTTCCCAATCGTGGTCTGACGGCAACCAGTACGGAAGAAATACGTAAGCGAACAATAGATGGGGCAAGTGCTGATACACTGGCAAAGAATATCGGTGTTGATCCTAAACCGTTTCGTTCTTTTGGTAAACGTGTGGCAGCAACAGCAGGACTTGAAGGATCTCAGGAAGCCGTTGCAGCTATTGCCCAGAATGCCGTAGAGAAATACCTGTACAATCCAGACACACCGTTGGTAGACAGTCAGGCTTTTGAAGAAGGTCTGTACGGTGGTGGTGCAGGTGCGATGCTGGAAGGTATCTTGGGTATCTACGGAGTGAGGAAGTCAAGAGGGTTCCGTAAAAAGGTAGATGAGTTTATGGATTCGGATCAGTACAATAAAATAAACAAAGCTGCTGATGACTCTATACGAACAATGGACGATCCTGAAGCCACACCTGAAGCAAAGGCAGCGGCAGAAGATACGCTAAGACGTGCAGATGTAATGATGGAAACTGCGTTACGGGATAATGTATTTAATTCTCGTGAAGTAGTTGATTACCTTAAAGACCAGAAAGATGAAAATGGTAATCAACTTTATACTGATGAATATCTTGAAAGAGCAGGTCGTCAAGGACAGCTTAAAGAACTGTACGTTAACCATACTCTAAACCCCCACACAAAGTATGAAGCAGATGCAGGGGATACTCTGTTTAAAACTGTTAACCCAGAAACAAATGAAGTATATACTGTTGAAGAGATCGAAGCAATAAAAGAAACAAAGTCGGGTAGAGAGTTAATAGAGGAAGTCAGGTTACGGTCACGTGCTGCAAAGAGTAAGGAAAGTTTAGCGGCACAGTCTAAAAGAATACTTGCCCGTAATGAGTTCGGTATTAGCGACAGACGTTTAAATAATATACGCAAACTCTTTCCTGCTGCACCAGATGAGTCGGTAATAAAGTATGTCGAACTTATTCAGAATGCAGGTGAGACAAAAGGAATAGCCAAAGCTAAACGTGAACTGGATAAAATCCTTAGAGAAAATCCTGAAAACGGTTTTAAGATTTTTGAGGCTAAGTTGGGGAAGGAGCGAACCAGAAAGGATAGAACAGAAACAGAGAAAACGGAAACGACCCCCGAAAACGAAGCGGAACAAACGAAAGGAACTGCGGAAGACACATCACAAATTGTACTTGTTGAAGAAAAGAATAAGAGCTGGTGGGAACGATTTCATACATTAGAAGGTAAGAAGTTTGCAGATCAGATAAAACGTGAACTAGGAGAAAACCCTAACTGGGCCGCACTTGCAAGAGAACACTTTGACAGCCAAACCCCAGATGCCCTTTCTGCACTGAGGAGTAGTGCTGTTCAAGACGTGGATGGAAACCTCCACCATAACACGCTTACATTCAGGAATGCTGGTCACACAGAGAGGCAAAAAGCAATACGAGAAACGTATGGACAAGAAGCTGTTAATGAGTATGTGAGAGAGTGGTCGCTGTTAGCGGAAGACTATGTAGTAAATGCAACAGAAGATGTAAAAGGAAAAGGTATACATAAAGATGCTGCTGTTGTAGCGTGGCAGCAGTTTAGAAAAGAAGCTGCTAAAGAATTAGGTATTGATATAAATAGTAGAATACCTAGTGAGCGTTCTAAAATAAATTCTCTGGCACGTACTAAACAGGAAGCTGCACAAGATGCACTAGCGGCTGCTGAGATTGGTAAAAATGAACCTCAACCACCTGCAACAACAGGAACAGGACAGCCGACAAGTCCAATCGGGCAAGCTATTGGCGACAGTATTCCTGAGTTCACTGGTGATGACGTATCTACAGCTACTCCTGATTTGATTCTTGAACTTACAGAGGCTGATTCATTAGCAGCAGATAAACTGTTTATGAGTATGTATGAGTCTTACTATACATTTATGTTTCCAAACTTAAAGCCTTTAAAAGAGAATATTGACTTTGAAAATGCCGATACTGTTTTAGGTATGTTGAAACAGAATGACGGGAATGTAGAGGATTTATTAGAAGAATTGATGTACCATAGTAAATCTCAAACAGATTTAGTAAGTACTGTTTTTAATGGAGGTCAGAACAGAAGAACAGGACAGCCATTTACGCCTTTCATAGAGGCTCAGAATATACGATTGATGCTTGAAGGAAATCCAGAATATCAACAGTACATTGCTAAACACGGACCAATGGGCGCAAGTAATTTACAAAAAACTGCTACTTTCCGTACTAAGAATTTTATGGATTTGTGGATAGGCAACCACAATAAGAACGAAGAGACATTAGAACGAGAAGTAAACAAACCTGACGAGACAGTAATCACAGAAGCATCACGTGACTATGCTGTTCTTGCTGACAATACTCTTATGAAAACCGGAATCATTTCGGATGAAGACATTCGGACAATGGCAACTGCAATGACATCCATGATGCAGTTTATTAATCCAGATAAAACAAAGTTTGAAGAGGTAGTAGATGAACAAGGAAATATTATTTATACGGCTACCAATCCTCACGCTAATGACGTAAAGCAGATAAGGTTCATTCGAGAGTTTGCTCCCAACAGTCCAGAAAAGAAAGCATGGATTAGAGAAGAAACTAAACTGTTGAATGAAGAGCTAGCTGAATTGAATCAATCTGGTCGTAATATAAGACGGCTAAGAACAGCCGGAGAAATAAATGCCAACGAAGCTGAAATACAACTTCTTGATATAGAAGCACAGAGAGCAGACATTGCTCTTCGTAAGAACAGCTTGGCTGACACTACTTACATAGGACAACAAAGAGAAAAACTTAGATTAGGAGAGGTACAGACGGGAAGAGAAGAACGTTCTGAACGTTTTCTTGAAAGGGGAAAAGAAGGAGTATTAGACACAGTTTCAACAGATGAAGGTGTGATCACTATATATGTCGGACTACTGGAACAAACCCAAACAGAAAGTACTGTTCTTCAGGAACAGGAAGGTCTTAGAGAGGTGAGTGAAAAGGTTCCGGGTTTTGAAGCAACAAGAATGTTTTTTCAAACATCTTCTCACGAAACGTGGCATCTGATAAGAGAGATGATATTTAATCGAAGCCAGCTTGATTTCTTTAACAGAACGATTACACCTGCATTAGCTAAACAAAATGGATGGGAAAGCGAATCATACTATCGAGAGAAATGGGAGGAAGCGTGGAACGAAAGGGCGCAAGCAGAAAACGTTGATACTACTACTCCGCAAATGATACAACTAAAAGAAAATTTTATTAACGACAGATTACTTGATGAAGCTCAAGCATACATCTTTTCCAAATGGTATACAGGTGATCAACTAACTGGTTTAGATCCACAGCCTCGAAGACTGATGGACATGTTGAAACAATTTTTAGAAGCAATTAAAAATACATTTAGAAAAATGGGAATACTCAAAACTCCTGAAGAAGTTCAAAACGAAAGTGCAAAGGACGAAGCAATCCAACTGAAACGTGTTGACGCTAAGAGACTTAAACGTGAATACGAAAATATAAAGTCAGGTAAATTAGCTAGAGAGGCGAGTCGTCTTGATTATGAAGCTGCTGTTCCTTTTATAGTGGGGCAGCTTCCCGGTAATAAGTTTAACCAGCCAGATGAAAACTTTATTCCCATAGAGAAAGCTATTGATACAGCTAAGAGTCTTAAAGATAAACTTATGGGATCGACAAGTGCTATCGCTATAGAAGCAGATCCTAAATCAGGAGAATCTGTAGGTGAAGTTATCATGCAGGATCTAAGTAACTTCGCAAAGATCTTTGCTCACGTGTCTTCTATCTCTGAGAAAAGCGAAGCATTCAAGGAATTTTATAATCAGGTTCAGAATAGAGTACAGTATAGAAACGCTATAAAGATGACAGCAGATGTGTTAGCTGAACACGTAGGTAAGTTTGGTGGTATCTTTAAGATAGAAAGAAGTGAAGTCAAGAATGTACAGGATCTAACAATACTCGCTGATGCTGTTGGTGTTGACCCAGAATTTACCAATCTTGAAGGAGACAATCCTACTGCAACTATTACATTTACAGGAAAGAACGTTGATGAAATAAGTAACTTGTATGGTAATCTGGCAGAAGGAAAGCCACGAGCAGGTTGGGTACACGCTAAACAGCCGTTAACAATAGAACGCTATAAATATTTAAACAACAACGAAGAATCTATGATGGGAGAACAGAGGGACTTTGAAAGATTCTTAAAGGACACTGGAATTAGCAGAGATAAGATGACGGTGACAAAGGGAGTGAGAGAAGTTACTATAGAAGATACAGTCATTGATCAAGAAACTGGTAAGCCTATTAAAATTGTAGGAGAGATGACTGTTTTTGGTGATGATCCTACAGTTTACACCGTACCTGAATATACGTACACATATACTGAAACCAATCCTCAAGTAGCAGCCGCTTTTGCCGGAACGTATTACGCAGGTCAGCATGTAGGGGATGAGAAGTATAAAGCTATTGTACATAATTTATTAAATACAGGATCGTTTAAAGGCATAGGTGAAGAGATTGGAATCAGAACAGGAAGAGAGAGTACTTATCAATCTATTCAGGCAGATATAAGAAAGTTCCTAGAAGATCTAGGACAATTTGGAACATACGGTCCAGATGCTGAAGGGAATATAGTTCTTCAAACTCCTTTGTATACATCCGGCAAAGGACTGAATAAAGTTGAATATGAAAAGCTGCAAGACTTTCATGCACAGATGATGCAAGCAGAAGAATTAGTACGAGAAGGCGGCATCGAAGGACTAGCAGAAATTGATATGGTTCCTTTTGCATTAGGAAATGTGAATCTAACATTTAAACAAGCAACCATGCTGGTAGAGATTCTGGATGCTGTAGCAAATGAAAAAAGACCGGGATACTTTCCTCATCTAAGATTTGGCGATAAGGCCATAGCCGTTTACAGACGGACAAGAAAAGATGATGCAGGTAATATAATGCTCAATAAGAAAACGGGAGAACCGTTAAGAGGACCGATGATAAGAATTGAATCTGTTGAGTCTAAAATGGGAAGGACATTTGGAAACATCCCGGTTGTCGGAGATAGACTCAATCGTAATTTAAAAGAACAGCAGCGTCAACGAGCGCGAGAATTGGAAAGAGAATTTCCAGCAGAAGAATTTGAAGTAACTCAATTTGACATGACTCTGGATAATCTCAGATCAAACAAACATGGAAAAGCATTGATGCAGTCAATGGGAACATTGGATACTCTTGCAGCTATTTTTCAAGGTCATATTTATGATAACAAGGGAGAAAAAATAGGACGGAAAGAAGGTGCTGTAGAAGAAAATCTGGAACACTTTGTTGACATGGTAAGAGAACGAGTGGCAGGAACCAGAGCCGAAACTCTTTTGAAACCACGTGAAGGTTATCCGGGTTTTATTACGGAACGAAACAATGACGGAGATTATTTTAGATCTGCCTTCCAACGTTTCGTTGATAGCAGTTCCAACATTGCTTCATCTTTGATGATAGAACCTGAGATGCTTGAAGCACTGGAGAACCTTGATAAGATCTACGGACAAAATTCTAACTATTCCAAGACAGCCCGTAACTTATTTGACTACATAAATAATCCCAACAACGAATCAACGTTGCTGCGTGGTTATGCTTTTCATTGGTTTCTTGGATACAACCTTTCATCTGCTGCCATTAACCTTACCCAAACTATTCAAGGCACGGTTCCTATTCTGTCAGCTATCACCGGAGTTACACGTGGGACAGGTGGTGTCTTAACAGCAGGTAAGGATACTATGAAGCTGTGGAAACACATGATGGCTGACACGGCAACACCACGTCTGGGTAAGTACGGGTTTGAGTTTTATAAAACAGAATTAATAACTAAGGAAAATTATGAAGCTTTAGGTAGAACTGTTGAAGAGATTGGAAAACCTGTAGAAATCCTAGATCAAAGCCGTAAACCAGATTGGATGAAAGCACCAGAACATGATGGAGAGTTTGAATTTTTAGCTGAACTGTTTAAAAGCGGAGTCATTCAGCCTATTCAGAATATGGATTTAGGTGCAGGAGAGATTTCCAAACTTCTTAAATCAAAAAACACACGGTTTCTTGCCGACTCTTCCGGTATTGCTTTCGGAACGGTAGAGAATGTCAACAGAATTACAGCGGCACTTGCTTTCTACCGTGCTGCTAAACAGGATAGAAACAAAGCTAACTTCAAAGCGTATGCACGTGGAACCAGATTTGGAGAACAGAATCTGGATGCAATGGACCCAGAAACATTTGCCAGAACAATGGGAGCTATGGGTGTAGAAAAGACACAGTTCTTTATGGGAAAAGAAAATCGTCCCATGTTCTTTCAGGGACCGATAATGAGTGTCGTAACCCAGTTTCAAAGTTTCATGTGGCAGATGGTTGGATTGTATGCAGATGCGTTAACAAAAAGTATGGGTGGTAGACTAGGAAACTTTAGTGCTGAAGATCAGGTAGCTATCAAGAGCATGGCCCGTAAGCAACTTGGCATGATGGCTTTAACCATGTTCGCGTTTGGTGGAGCTATGGGTCTTCCGTTCATGGAAAACTTCAAACAGTTGTGGAGACTCATCACTGAGAACTTTGGAGATGAAGTTGGTCAGGACTTTGAACAGGGAACACGTGAAGTACTTGGTCCTATTCTGGGATACAATGCAACCGACATGCTGTTACGAGGACTGCCGCGTGGAATGGGAATGGATATATCCAGACGTGCTTCGTATGGTGACGTTATCCCACTACGATTGCTCATGGGTGGTGATCCTACAGATTATACAGGTCCGGCTATCAGCCGTATTATAGATACGGTACAAGGAGTAAACACTTCTTACGACAGAGGAGATATGATCGGGACAGCCGCTGCATTATTTCCGATAGCAATGGGTAATCTCATAAGAGCTTCACTTGGAGAAAGTCAGTACGGTACGTTTACAGCAAGAGGACAACAACTGTTACCTGCTGGAGAACTTGGGCTGGGAGAGAAGTTTATTTATTCTATGGGGTTTACTCCTGCTACTGTTGCTCGTGCCAGAGCCAGACGAGGACAGGAGAATTACTATCAGTACAGAGCAGCTAACGGAAAAGAATACTACAGTAGTCGTATGGCTACAGCGTTGAGTGGGTATATGACAGATATTCAAAATGGAAATCTCAGCAGTGCTACTGACAACATGCAAAAGTACTACGAAGATTATCTCAAAGTTATGCAACATGATATTGATAATGCAGCAACACCGTCTAAACAATATAATATTAACTTGAAATCTATTTACAAACGTGCCTTACGAGCGCATGATGCTCTCTCACTTACAACAGGTCCACGTGTACGTAAGTCAGTACGTCCAGAAATACAGCGTTATATTATGGAAGGTGCTGTTGCTTCAGAAGGTTGACATTAGCCTTATTTAATCATATAAATTAAATCATTATGAAAGCACCTATCAACGTATATGTGGGGTATGATGCTCGTGAGCATGATGCCTACGCAGTGTGTCGTCACACACTTATGAAATATAACAATGACGATTTCAGTATCAATGTTATTCCCCTTAAACATCAGGAGATGCGTTACTATGGGCTGTTCTATAGACGATGGATCATAGATGAAGACGGTCAGTACTGGGACGAACTGGACGGCAAGCCGTTCTCTACTGAGTTCTCCCATACCAGATTTGGAATACAGGAGTACGCAACTAAAGTCCATAAGCAATGCGGATGGACAATGTTTGTGGACTGTGACTTTCTTTTTCGTGTACCTGTAGAAGAACTGTTTAAACTGACAGATGACAAGTACGCTGTCATGTGTGTCAAGTTTGATTGGACCCCTACCAATACTGTTAAGATGGATAATAAAATACAGACAGGGTATCCACGTAAGCTGTGGTCTTCTATGATGCTGTGGAATCTGGATCATCCGTCTAATGAAAAAATGGGATACTTCAAATTAAATGAAGCAGACGGAATAGAACTTCATACGTTTTCGTGGTTAAAGGATGATGAGATTGGAGAGATACATCCAAAGTGGAATTACGTTCCCGGTGTGACACAGCTTGAAGACGAACCTGCCGCTGTACATTTCTCAGAAGGTGGTCCGTGGTTTGAAAAATATGAAAATGTAGAATACGCTGAAGAATGGAAAAGTGTATACACTAGAGTTGCGACAGGAGCATTGTTTGCCGATAAATTTAAGAAGAAATTATATGCCGATAAACTTAGTAACTAGCTTTAATGTAAAGGCGTGGGATCTCTACGCCAAAGATTTCCTTACTTCATTTGACGAAAAGTGGGACGACCAGATCCAGCTTGCCGTTTACTATGACGGTGGAGAACTGCCGGAAGACATCGTAGACAGTCCTCGTATCTCTTACTTCAAACTTGAAAAGGATAAGGAGTGGAAAGAGTTTCATAAAACGTTTGGTCAGAACAACGGTAAGTCTGAAGAACAAAAGGAGACTGAAACAGAGTGGCCTCCAAAGAATTTTGTACAGGATGAAACATACAACTACCGTATGGATGCCGCACGGTTCTCTCATAAAGTATTTGCTATAACGGGAGAAGCAAGAAGGATCATTCATATTGTACATGGTGCAGTTGCAAAGGCAGGAGCTAATCCTTTACACGCTGACATAGGACATCTTGCATGGATAGACTCAGACTCTAAAACTAAACAGGAAGTCAGTCTTGAAGCTGCAACAGAGATGATATGTAAAGGCGACAACATAGAGTTTGCCGACATCTGTCATCTTGGTCGAACTTCCATCGACTATAGCTGTACTTCTTTTATTACTTTTAATCTGACCAGCATGAGAGTGCAGGAGTTTCTAAGTGACTTTCGGGGGATCTACGTAAGCGGTGAGATATTCGGATACAGAGAATGGACAGATGCGTTTGTCTTTACCAGACTTCTTACGATGTATGCCGTGCATGGACTGAATGTTTGTAATCTTTCAGAAGGCTGTACGGATCTGGATGCATTCGAGTATTCAGAAGTCGGAAAGTACATGGTTCATAACAAAGGGAACCGTAAGATAACAGGAGATCTACCACCTGATGTAACAGGGCCGCGCCGTAATGAATTGATCCCTAAGATAGTAGCGCATTACAAGTTTGATAACATACTGGAGATAGGTACGTGGAGTGGCGCACGTGCTATCAAGATGGCTTCAGGTTTGTTTGATGCTGGTGTCAAGAAGGTTCACTATACAGGGTTCGACTTGTTTGAAGAGGCGACTGAAGAAGACGATCAAACAGAAAAGAATGTAAAGAAACATTACAGCGAAGCTGACGTTAAAGAGTACATGTATTCTTTTGCACAGACTGCTGCAAAGAATGGTAAAGAGTTTACCTACTGTATCATTAAGGGCAACACACGTGAGACTTTAAAGGTCTTAAAGAATAAAGACTACTGTAATACTCATAACATCAAGCCACAGTTTGCATATGTTGACGGAGGACACAGCGTTGAAACCATCAGATCTGATTATAATTTTGTCAAGCATCTTCCTGTTGTGTTATTTGATGACTTCTATACCCCAGACATTAATGGGGATGTAGGTCCAGATACTACACAGTTTGGGTGTAATGAAATCTTCGACAAAGATGTGGATGAAAAAGCAACTAAAGTTATTATACCGACACAAGACGGTGTTATCGGCGGCGGTATAACCAACCTTGCTATCGTTGTCAGTGACGACAAGTTAACACTGCCGTCTAATCTTACGACAGGTCGTGTCCCTATTAAAGTTAATCCGCAAGATTGTATGCCGAAAGAACACATTAAAAATAACATTGAAGTAAACACTCCAAAGTTTAAACGTCTGGTTAATGAAAAGGGATACATAAATGACGAGCATATTATCGTCGCGTCTGCCGGACCTTCTCTTGAAAAGTACATAGATGACATCAAAGAACGTCAGAAGAAGTACGATGCAAAGATCATGTGTGTTAAGCATTCTTTACCGACACTGTTGAAGCATGACATTATTCCGTTTGGATGTACCATCCTTGATCCCAGATCTATAGAAGGTGAGTCAACACATGGTGTGGTTCGCAAGACGCTGTTCGAGAATATACCAGAAGAAACTATTATGTTTGTAGCCAGTATGACAGACACTTCTGTTCTCGATTACCTGATGACAAAGACAGAGAACATCGTAGGGTTCCATGCCTTCTCTCAAGCAGTAGCCAAGTATGAGTTTCTTGCTGGTAGCTTTCTGATAACAGGTGGGACGTGTGCCGCTACCAGAACAGTTGGTTTATTTCATACGATGGGGTTTCGTAACTTTCATTTGTATGGCTTTGACTCTTCTCTTGCAGAGAAACCAGAAGATTTTGATTCCAAGCGAGAAGACGGTCAGCCAAAGTATATGAATGTAGGAATAGAAACAGGAACCGATGAGAATGAAAAGTTCTGGACAACGGGAGAGTTGCTTGCACTTGCACAAGATGTGGAACAGATGCTGGACAGTAAGATACTTGATCTGAACATAGATGTTTACTGTGACGGTCTGGTTAATGGTGTGTGGCAGGATCGTTTGAAAAAGGGATACAAGAGTAGAACTTACGAAGAGATCCTAAAGAATGACGGATGACGACGACAACATCATAAACTTTCCTACTGATACACTGGCGAATATAGATTTGTTTGCTGAACAGTCAGATCATCAGGTCTACGTAGCTTCGCGTAGGGCAGTTTACAAATGTGTGGAAGAACTAATGTCTAAGATAGAAAATGATGAAAGTATTGTTGGTGTAGTGTGTCTGTCTTTTAACAAGTCAGGTAAAATGGAAGATATGATGGCAGGAGACATGAGTGCTTCTACTTTATATGTAATGTTAGATAAACTTAAAATGGATGTGATGGCTCTGGTTTGTGATACACTAGGTTATACAGATCCACTAATGGAAGAGTAGTATTATGTTAGGCATAGCTGAATCAGTAATCGGAGTTGCAGGAAAAGTTCTCGACAAATTTGTGGAGGACAAGGATCTAAAGACAAAGCTCTCTCACGAATTAAAATCCCAGATCGTTTCACTTGATCTTGCACAAGCACAGACAAATCTGGAACAGGCAAAGCATCCCAGTATATTTGTTGCCGGAGCCAGACCAGCTATCATGTGGATCTGTGCTTTCGGGTTGGCGTGGCAGTTTGTATTCCAACCGATAGCTATTTGGGGTCTTGCTGTTTCCAATCTGGATATTGTACTTCCACAGATTCAGACAGAGGGTTTACTAACTTTGACCCTCAGTCTCTTAGGATTAGGTGGAATGCGTACAGCGGAGAAGTGGAAGGGCGTTCAAAGAAATAATATGAAAAAATGAGGCCCGTATTTGAGGCGTGAGTAGCCGTGTAGTATGCGAGTGGACCTACCCTACCAGAAAGACCCCGACTCTTACCCAGCCTTCTCTAAGCGGCTCTCAGGAGAAATCCCTGTTTCAAGGTAAGTTAATTCCTCTTCAAGCCGTTGAATGGCTTCTGTAAGTCTTTCTATCCGTTCTTTGATAGCTTGCTTCTTAGATTCTTCCTCATCCTCTTCAATAATCCGATTGATTTTTACCTTTGCATCTTTTGAAAGAGTGGATGGAAGATTGGAATAGCTAGTGGCTAGTCGATAGTACATATTAACCTCGTGTATTAAGCGTTAAAATAAACAAGAACCTTCTTGGAAGCATTCTTACCCAATGTTATACCACAAACAATCTTTACATTCAAGTGCGTATCTTAACAGTCCATTCATCAGGATTGCAATTGAAACTGCATTGATAACAATCAGCGCACGATCATTCCAGATTAGCGCAACTGTGAACCAACCACTTAACCCAATAACATGGAACACAAGATTAAGAGGATATATATTATTGGCAGTCAGGAGCATTCCTAATAAAAGAACAACAGAAGCTGCCCATTTTATATACCAATCCTTTGTATGAGTTGGTGTTTGTTTATCTAAGATAGTCATACTTGAAAACTTTCTCCGCATCCGCACATGGATTCTACATTAGGATTGTCAATCATAAGACGCTGACCAAAGATATCTTTCTTATAGTCCACTGTCATTCCTGCTAGGTATAAAAGAGACACACTATCTATAAACAGTTTACCTGAGTCAAGATCAATAACATGATCCCCTTTTTCTTCTGAGCTAGTCAACTGCCAATCATAGGTAAAGCCTGAACATCCACCGCTATTAACAGATAGTCTGACAGCAGTATACATACCAGTATTCTCATTAAGAACTGAAGACAGATGTATGTCTGCGTTATCAGTTAGATTTATCATCTTTACCCGACAGATATTGAGGAACAGGTTTCCCCTGTAGTAATTTATTCCACCACTTTAAAATATGTTTAAGCACCACACGATCCTCCACGTCCAGTAATATCACAGATGTCATGTGCTTCTATGGACTCTTCAAATTCTTCTCCAAGTTTGTCAACGGCTTCTGTATATGGGACTTTTGTGAGAGGTTGCCCACCACGACTACCATTAGGATAAGCAGTGAAGCCCCGTAGATCAGAAGCATATCGGGATAGTGTTTGCGAAAATGATTCCACCGTTTCTTCATTATTTAATTTACTCCCCCATTCTGGTAAATTAATTGTAGAACTAATAGACATATCAACATAACGCTGTACACCTGCCTGAAACTTTATTCTCCTTTCATAATCTTCAGCAAGATCTATTGCTGTCTCTATAGAGTCTGGATCAATTCCATAAATGTTAATGATTTCGGAAGCGGCTGCGTCAACTACGTATTGATAATGCCATCTGTTACCGCCTTTAAGATACCTTCTTTTATAAGCTACCGCAAATATAGGTTCAATTCCTGTTGTTGTTCCAGCCAGTATTCCAATGGAACCTGTTGGAGCTATTGCTCTATTAGCAACAGGACGACTTAAACTAAGATGATCAGCAAACTCTTTGGAAACTTTGTCACTCACTCCTTTATAAACAGATAACCAGTTCTCTAACTCAGGAACAATTTCATATTTATAATCGTTTTTAAGAAGCCACTCATGTATACCCATCATACCTAAACCAAGACGACGATTCTTCTGACGCACGTCATATATCTTTTCGTAAGGAAGTTTGGCTTTAAGAGTACCACATATAAGAAACTTGGTAGCAAGTTCCACCACTGTAGAAAGTTCTTCGATAGAGTCTATACGACCTAAGTTAATACTACCAAGATTACATACATCACTATCGTCAGAACTGCTAACTTCAGTACAGGCATTACGGAGGGTTTCCTTTTCTTTGTCAAAGAAATTGAAACTGAATCCCGGTTCTCCTGTTCTAAGAGCCTGACGTATATTATTCCTAAAGACATCACCCACTTCTCCTGTTTTCCAATAGTTAAGTAACCACTCTGTATCGTAGTTAACAGATATATTTGTCATATCTAGTGGACAAGGAAAGTTAAAATCCTTTTTCTTCAGATCCCCCATTGTCAGATCTGTTCCACCAATCTCCATCTCATCCCAGTTCTTTGCATTAAGAAACTCATTAATATCTTTATGCTTCCAATTTAAACTTGCATAGATTGCAGACCTTCTACTACCGCCTTGCATCACACGTCTGCCTATTTCATTTATCATCTGCATCTTGGGAATAGGACCAGATGCTACACCGCCTGTGCCACGTAAGATCTCACCAGATCCCCGATACACTGAGTAATCTACACCGATACCTCCTCCTGTCATTAAACAACTCTCAGATTTCCAACTGAGATCAGCCCAATCTTCACGGGTATCTTCTTCTGCTTTAAGTAGGAAACAATTGTTAAAGAATTTATTATCTCGTCCAGCATAGTAGAGATACCTGCCGCCCGGAATAAATTTAAGATCACTTATAAGATTAGAGAGTTCATTAACTTCTTCTTCACTGAGAAGATTACCACACACATCATATGAAAGAGTACGTGCCAGATCAGTCCACGTTTCACATCCTTCATGCTGATACTTCTGTTTGAAAATAGTTTCACTTAGAGGTGAGCGAAACATAGGGTTCTCGTTACTACGCCACGTAGACATAATAGTATTCTCCTTTATGTGTTAACTTACGACAGGTTGTAAAGTTGCTGTCCTAGATTACTTCTTACAACCCAGATGTGACTATCACCTAACTTTTCTTTTTCACACCAGATATCAAAGTCGGTATAATTATAGCTCTTATAATGGCGTTTAATATTATTAACTAATATCATAGCGTTATGCTTAGTTGCCATATAGTCATGTTTAGGATTAGGAGTCTTCCGACGACGAGCCATAATGTTCTTTTGCCTTTACTATCAAGAGGTTAAGGTAATACTGTGCTTTTTCGAGATCTTCTACGGGGCTGTCTTTATACTTATAACGCCACATGTATTTAAGTGTATTACCTTTAAGATACCCACGAAACTCTTCTTCATCCATACTGGCTTCAATAGCACAAATGGCTTCAATATTCTTACGGTTATAATGAGGTGGGTTATTTACTGGGTCACTCTTCATTATGTTCTCTCTCCTTTTAAACATTATTTAAGTTTAAACAAAATTGTTTTTGATCCTTTCTCTGAAGGAAAGGTAAAGATCTGTTCAGCATTTGGATCAGCAGCGGTTTGTCCTATGTAATGCCATTCCGCTCCAGCATCCATTTGTTGTTGAACCTGTTCAAAATATGTACTCTTCTCCGAAACAAAAAGCAAGGACGAAATTATACTAAATGCGATAAACATGGATACCTCTTTTAATGTACAGTTGGGACTTTTAAATTATTCTCTATAGATTCCCGTAGTTTGGGAAGAGATTCTTTAGCATTTTCTAGTATAGTATAAATAGCCTTATCATCCTTATACATAGCCGTATAAAGCTGAATAGCTATAGCAAGTAATGTACCTGATGTCATTAATAAAGAATCAGAATTGTCAGGTTTTATATAAGGAGTAATAAGTTTATAGATATCATTATATAAAACGATCTGATCTTTATCTAAATCAAATACAGATTCTTTTTCTTTTGTCATGTCTTAGTTGAGTTTAGCAATATATTAATACGTCTATAAGTAAACTCCCTTTCACCTTCCATAATTAAATTAAAATAATTTCTTGCATACTCTGGATCAATACCTGCTAATTCACAAATAGGTTCAAAAGTAGAAGCAGTAACACAAGCTGGTTGAGTGAACCACTTAACAGCACAGTCACGATTTGCTACAGACAAACGAGGTTCCCCTTCATACTCTGGTTTGGTAGCATCTAAAAGAGATTGTAGAAATACAGCTATAAACATGACTCTCTCTGGACTTGTTTGTTTTAACTCTTCCTGATCTTCATTAAAAATATATTTACTTTCAAAGTAACTCCACGAACCTTCTTCACCGCTGGATATAGAAACTTCAGACGGGGGCATATGCTCCGTAGCGGCTGAAGTAAAGGCGGTGGTCTGCCTCACTTCTATCTCCATCTTTATTCCTGCTTTCTTTTTCATCAACCCAGCTTTTCGGTACAGTTTCTCTTGCCCACATAAATTTATGTTTAGTGGCCCACTGCCCTAATGTAGTAGAACTATTCTTTTTTATTCTAGTATCAGCATCCATGAAAACAAAGCGAATGTCAAGATGGGGATTAGAACTCCGCACAAAAATCATTTTCTTACGAGCGTCTAAAGGGAACCATCCCTTACATTCAATACAGATTCCATTCTCAAGTACGAAATCAGGGGTGTACTTTTTATAAGTCTCAGGAATAGTATAGTCAATCTTAAACGGTTCATATTCCATTTTGATTTCTCTGTGAGACAGATCTTCGTAAACCATCTCTTCAAATTTAGATCTAAAAACCGGGCGTGATCTCTTCGACATTAGGAGCCTTCCTTACTGAAGTTAGATATCTAATTCCATTAGCGTATTTAAAACCACGTAGTCCTCTGCCTTCATTAGCATCTTCCCAGCACTCAAATTTAAAACGACAGTAGTTACATCCTGAACTAAGCTTCATGTTACCCGACTGTCCATCTGGTACAGGTGAGTAACATTTTGATGGAGGAGTATCTTGTTCAAGAGCTTCTCTTAGATTCTTTATCCTTTCTTTTGGATCAATCATTTCCATATTATGTAGAGGCATTACAGTAACTTCACCTGATTGTTTATCTATTACAATAAAGGAAGCTTCCTGATCTTTATTTGCTTCTGCATAAGCAGATATCTGAGCCACATATCCAAATGGATCATCACCTACTAATCTTTGATTCTTAAACTTAGCAAATGATCTTCCCGAAGCAGATTTAAAATCAACAAGGACACCATCTACTCTCGCATCCTGATGCCCTTTAATCCCATCAATGTCATGTTCAAGCTGCTGCTCTTCCACAGAATGTCCTGACATTTTAAGAAGGAGAACAAGGAGTTCTTCAAGGAGATGTCCATAAAGAAATTTTATACGTAAGCTGTAGTCTAGCTCTTCCGGTTCATCAATATATTTAGATTCATACCATAGTTGTCTGGCAGGTTTACCAATAGACGACATACGAAGTATTGTTTTAGGGTCTTTGGATACTGCTTCTTGAAAGGATGAGGTAACAGCATCAGCTATATTATCACAGAATACTTTAAGATCTTTTGGGGAAGGAGAAACCCCGTTAGACCATAAAGATTGAAGATCTTCTGGAATGGTAGATAATGAAGCCATGATACTGTTACCCCATGTTCAGCGAGTTAGAATGGTGCGTCTTCTGCCGCATCAGCAGATGATGCTTTGAAACCGCCTTTAACAACTTCAAAGACCTCATCATCACCGGAATCAGGAGCATCATATTCAACTAATGATGTTACCTGAACTGCTTCAAGATGAAACTGATGAAAGCCACTCTTAGTTGTTTTAGAAGTAAACTTAACATTTACTTCCGAGCCATTACCAAGTTTCTTATACATCTCATCCGACAACTGTTGATTATTAGCATCAACTAATGGCGGTTTCGGATTAAGATTACCATTGTAATCAAACCCATACTTTTTAAGAGTAACAAACTTATCCTTTAATCCGGCACTTGCTTTACCGGAATTAGGATCGTCAGTTTTAATATTCATACCAAGATCTTTGGCTTTCTTGATATTATCTTTATCAAGATTACCTACATCAAGAGAATACCTCTTATCATCAGGAGCTAATTGAGTTCCCATTGGAGTATGAAGTTTAGGCCAATACGCTTTTCCAGAAATTACTGGCATAGTCTAGTTCCTTTACTATAAGTTTCAATTAAAATTCATCGTAAACCCACCGTAAACCAAGCGAAACCGCGTGTCAAGAAAAAAATTCGATATCGTTTAATTTATTTATCGGCAAGTTGTAACAGTCTGCTTTTATAATAAATCCGTTGTCACCATCCTCCTCTCCTCGTTTCATAAACTTCGCTTCATTAAAATACTTCTTCTTTTGTATCCACCCACACACCCAACATTTACTGTAATCTGAAAGCATTCTTACAAATACATATCGACTACATCTTTGAGTTGTATTGTAAGCCGCAATAGTACACATGTAATGGGGATGGGGTTTATACTTACATCTCTTTGTTTTTACATCAATGGTATCTGTCGGAGTTTCAATATCATAGTCATAAGTATTTGACATATGACCTTCTTTTAACAGAGACAGCACCGCATACTCACCTATAAAACCAAGTACATTTCCTTGTCCTTTTGAAATAGAATTGTTAAGGACTCCTAATGATTCTGATTTAGCTTCAGCGTCTTTAATCCATTCAGGTTTTATAATTACTTCGTCAATCATTTCTTCATTCTTTCTTCATTCCATTTAGCATGTTCAATTCTATGACAGTTAGCACATAGAAGGGCGCATTTATCGAGTTCGGGTGTAACTTTCTTTTTAAAACTATCAAGACACATATTTGATTCTCTGCTAATATTAAACTCTTTTTCATTCATATTTCTATGATGAAACTCAAGGACAACTAAATATTCTGGAACAAGTCCACAAGACTCACACTTACCTCCTTTATAGTCAATGGCCCATTGTTTATTAGTTGCACGAGCATCTCTTAATCTTTGTTTCTGTTTCTCAGGATCTTTATAAGGCATCTTAATGTGTCTCTGACCAGTTAAATCCAACCTTTGATTCACTGTCGAGAGGACAGCGTACATTTAAACTTTCTTCCGTATCTTTAATTGCTTGTTTAGATACATTACATAACTCTTCAGCGTCAGTTTTATGTACTTCAAACTGAACCTCGTCATGTATATTAGCAACAGGTTTAGCATCCAATCCTTTTTCATTTATGTACTCAACTATATTACAAAGCCAATCTTTACAAATGATTGCACCTGCCCCCTGAAGTAAGGTGTTAACTGTAGAATGATTACTTTTAATGTGAAAGTATCTTCCATCCAAACCTTTAACCATTCCTGTCTCTTCCGCTTGCTGCATTGTATGCTCTCTGAAGTGAGATAACTTAGGCATAGCACGTAAGAACTTTGTAATCAACTGTTGTCCAGCACGGGCATCCTCACCAACTATAGAACCTATTTTGGAAGGTCCAGCCCCGTAAAGAAAGGCGTAAATAAAAGTTTTTGCCTGATCCCTGTCTGTTATCCCAGCCGCTTTCATATTAGCAGTATGAACATCACCTTCCAGTATTTCTTTTGTGTAATTCGGATCATCAATGTAGTGAGCCAGACAGCGTAACTCTAACCCAGACGCATCAGCACCTACCAGACGGTAGTTGTCAATGTCCTCCACTGTCCAGCACTCACGACATTCCTTTCCGTATGGTGAATGAACTGCTGGTACTTGAGCCATGTTAGGAGAGTTATGGCTCATACGATTCGTTACTGCACCTATAGTAATGACCTTCCCATGTACTCTGTCGGTATCAGGATTAATTGATTTAACCCAAGATGAAATCTGTGCAGTACGTTTACGCAATAACATATACCTTCTAATATGTCTAGCTTCTGGAACCGTACAGTCTGCAAGTGTTCCTTCATTAACGACAGGAAGTCCCGTCTTATCTGTAAACTGAGTTGGTTCCCATCCACGTTTCATAAGCCTGTCACCTATTTGCTGACGACTCTGAGGATTAAACGGAATGATATTAGTCTTTGTTTTAAGCTCTTTATAAGTAGGCTCAAACACTTCAACAAGATGATCCTCAAGTTCACCACTTTCATCAGACAGGGAAGCTACAAGGGTATGTACTTTCTGTTGGTCTATAAAGAATCCATGTTGAGTTTGTAAATCCATTAGTCGTCTAACCGTATGCTCCAGATCAACAGAACGCTTCGACCATCCCTTCATATCTGATCGTAGCTTATGGTAGACTTTCTCTGTAACTTCCACATCACGCACACAGTAGTTATGCATCTGAGTTGTAAACTCTTTAAAAGAAACAGGCTTCTCATCTTTAGGGAACCCAAGAATATTCCCCCAGTTTTGTAATCCATTACCGCCATCACGTATCGGATTATGGAGTTGAGATATTACAAGAGTATCCAAGACTTTTGTGTAAGGGAACGATATACCCCACAATCTTTCCAGTATCGGAAGATCAAATGAAATACCGTTATGCATGATAACCTGATCAGCTTTATTCAGATAGGATTGAAAGAAAACTTTGTCCCACTCTCTGAAAGAAGTTACCTCACCTGACTCAATGTTTTTACAAACAGCCACATGAATGCAAGTGGGATCTAGCCCATCAGTTTCAATGTCAAGAACAAGTTTCATTTAGAAGGGTATCTCATCGTCATCATTTGTTTCTTCTTCCACTTCACTTGGTTCCATTTCAGATCTATCTATCTCAGTCTGACGACCCGTTGTTCTATCATACCGCAAGTAAGAGGCAGGGCCAGTATCTCCACTGAATCTATTTTTAAGAACACGTATCAAAGTAGTATTACGGATAAGTTCATTTTCATTCTGACTGTCACGTTCCAATCCCAATACCATGTCGGATAACTGTGCTATGCCCTGACTGCCACGAAGATGACTCAGTGATACATTATGTCCTTCTTCATGCGCTCCATTAGCAACCCGTTTAAGATGAGTAACAATACCAAGATGAATATCAAGTTCCTGTACAAGCATCCGAAGTTTAGTCATTACTTCATCTATAGCTTTACGTTCATCTCCAAATTCCTGAGACGAAACGATAATTGAAATATGATCAAGGAAAATAAACTTACAGTCAAGTCCTTTTGCCATAAATCTAACACGGGAAAGAAGCTGGTCTATACCCCACGAACCAAAATGATCGAAGAGAAACACACGTCTGTCCATACTGACAGCATCGAATGCTTCCTTAAATTCTTCGTCCGTGTATTCACAAGTAGGAAGATGCATAGGTTTGTTAGCATGTATACCCAGCAAGGCCAGACCAGTACGCTTCACAGTCTCTTCCAGAAATATCATACCAATATTAAAAGAACTATTCATCAGTATGTGATAGGCAAGCTCTCGAACTGCTGTACTTTTACCTGCTCCTGTACCTGCTGCAAATGTACAAAGCTCACCCAATCTCATACCATATGTCAGATGTTGTAAACCTGACCACGGATAATCGACTGTGACAATATCTTCTTTTGTGGAAAGAGAGTCCCACATATCTGCAAGACAAATGATACCTTCAGGAGTATATTGTTTCTTATTCTCAAACCACTCAGTAACAAATTGTTTAGATTTATGTTGAACTAAATACTCACAAGGATCTTTAAGTTCAGTTGTTAGAATATGACACTTACCCGGAGTGAATAGATCAGCTACCTCTTTAGATGCTTTCTTTCCAACCTCGTCAGAGTCAAAACAAATGACTATATTTTCAAATTGATCAAGAAACTGAAGTGATCTTTTACAGTCCTTTAAAGCAGAAGCTGCTCCATTTCGTATAGACACAACAGGATAGTTACCCAGCATCTGACGTGTCGCCAGTGCGTCTAATTCGCCTTCACAGATAGTAATGAAACTGGTAGGCTTATTAAATAACTGTTGTCCAAATAGACCAGTGACAGGCCAGCTACCTGTTGTTCTAAAGTTTTTGGTAGCTACTTCACGTATTTTATAAGCCACAAGAGAGTCATTCTTGTCATAATAAGGATAGTGATGATGCGTAATATTACCATCCTTGTCCTTAATGACTTTCACATTATATTTCTTACACGTTTCCGAGTTAATCCCTCTATCCTTAATCTCAGACAGAGAACCACCAGTAGGTAACTGTTCAAACTGATCCCGTACTGCACTTGCTATAGATTTAGCCACAGATGTCTCTCCTCTATTCCATTTGTAAGTATGACAGCTATAGCACCAGCTAGAACCGTCTTCGTAAATAGCGTTAGCATCAGAAGAACCACATTCTTCACAGCCAACATGCTGTATAAACTGTCCCATTAGGAACGCTTAAAAGCTTTGCCGTAATCTTTATCAGACCACTTCAATCCGTCAACAAGACGTGGAGAATGTTGAGTAAGCTCTAGTTCACGTTGCTCCCTGTCCTGTTCTTCAAACGAAGAAGCAATATTAGTATTGTTGTAACAATTTACACACAATTCCAACAGTCTTTCAGTAATAATACGACTGTCATTATTACCATGTACCTGTTGACGATACAGTTCTTCGTTCAAATGCCACACTAAACCTTTAACTTGTTTAGGTGTTAAGCTGATAATGTCTTCCATTATTGTGACTCTCCTTCATAGTAGTCCCACAAACTTTCATAAGCATGATCCCAGTTTAAAAAATCACCGACTGACACAGCTTCTGTTGCCATCTTTTTAACAACATGATCATCCGATTCCGAATAGTCAATATTTAATTTTAGTTGAGGCTCCAAAAAATTCTCCTTTGTATCTAATAGTAACTAACAGTTTCAATGTCAATTACATTTTTTTTGAAATTAATTTTGATCCGACCTGATACATAATCCAAAATCGACGCCGCGTCAACCGCGTCGGTGAAATTAATTTTTCGGTGTGTTAAAAATGTCACGCTTTTGCTTTTCAATGTCCCTTTTCCTATTGTATTTCTTCTTAGAAGGAACTACTTTGTGTTTAAAATGTGTCAATGTTTTATAATATGGATTACGCCGTTTCATTTTTCCCACCTGTAAAATAAATGATCACCAATTCGTTTTAAGAATGTCTTATCCTTTGCCCAATCTGGTTTAACATCGATTGAATGATAATGTGTAGAACCATCTGTTAAATCATTATGTCTTTGTTCCCACACATGCCTAACTATTATCTCTGCCCATCGATACGCATCCAAATCTTTTGGCGTGTCGGTGCGTCCGTCACAATACCATGAAAATTGACACTTATGGCGAAGAGGCATTCCCGTAATCCTAGAGTGTTTACCTTGATACACTACATCACAGATTTTATCTGGAAAGCGAGTGTCTACTACCCTGTTCAATATGGTATAGGTGACTGCCATCTGGCCCTCAATAGGCTGATTACGTGCCTCATAGTAGACATTGAGGGCCATACAGATTAGTGCGGTTTTAAGTAACATCTATTAGTTGTCCCTCAACCACATCCGACTGTTTCCTTTGAATTTTATATATCTCAGTATTCAATTCAGCTACTCTAATATACTGAGCATTCAATTGCTGTTGTGTTTGTTTAACTTCATTCTTTAACAGATCCTGTTCTTTGTTTAGATAAGCAATAGTTGATCTCAGTTCTTGAACCTTCTGTTTAAGAACATCATTACGTTTTAGAACAGTATTCAGTGTATCTGTTAATCTGGCATGTTTGGGAAGATCAAGAGTATTTGCAATAAGATACTCTTTTACTGTGCCATGTCCTTCTCGTTGCATCTTCCATACACAGTATAGATTAGCACGACTGTCTAGTAAGCCAGCATCAAGTCCCTCTTGAACATAGCTTTCATTTAATCCGTCATTAACATTGTTACTCATAGTATCTCTCCTTTGTTGTCCAGTGTAACACTACCATGTGTTTCTATCCACACTTTAGCTCCACATGACAATGGTTTGTCGGGCCTATACACGACTTTAGAATCACCTTGTATAAACACTTCATGTCCGTAGTGATTAGACTTGTAAGTCTTGACTGTCACTACAGGATTCCGTTCACCAGTTTTAGCATTACGCTTGATGATATGCTGGTTAATATGGATATACTTTTTCATGTCTTAGTCCTCCTTATTATATTCTATTACACAGTCCATTTTATAATATACTTTGCCTTTAATGCCTGTATAATCACCCTTTTTATCTACAAATCTTTTTAACTTAGTAGATTTTGGAGTAATGGTTAAATCACTGTAAGTAGGATATTGTTTTCTTAACTCTTTTTGCTTTTCTACAAAACCTACTTTAAATAAATGCTCTTTAAGGTTTCTGGTTATCTGCTGTATAACATGCTCCACTAAATTAGAACCATCCTTTAAACTGACAGTTATAGACATTCCCCATTCTGGATTCTTTGCCTGAAGATGGCCTTCAGCATTATTCTTCTGAATAGGATACCCAGCCTCGCGTAATAGTCTCTTGGCCTCCTTTAGCTCTCTATTAGTAGGTCTTCTACGTTTAGCCATATCTCAATGCTCCTTATAAATAGTGTGAAGATGTGAAGTATCCCAGCAAAGTCTACATGGCCCACATGTATTGTTATACTGTTCAGACGGACAGTCATGGTCGCCTACTGTACTTACTGAACTGGAACAGAGTTTACCGCGAACTGTTAAGAAATAATCTCCTATAGGAACATAGTGATTGTTTAGTTTAGTAGAGCTAATCCGAATACAGAGATTATCTGGTAAAGGTATATGGCCTCTATTGTGTAATACAGTCCAGACTATTTTACGTTCTTGTGTAGGGAGCCAGAACTTTATAAGAGGTAACTGTTCAGCTAACCAGATAATATCTAATAGCATCTGTTCGTTTACCAAGTCACCACTATCAAGCCATCTGAAATGAGGGTCATATAAAGGAACATAGTGACCTATGAGCTTATGCATGGCATACTTCCACATGGGATGATAAACAGCTACTGCGTGTTTGGTTCTGTTTACATGAACAGATGGGTAGGAATAGTTACCGCGCTCGTCAGCATAGCAATTGAAGCATGGTGTACCAAACTGCTTTGACAGCCTAGAGCCTACACCACACCCATACATAGGCGGCACGGGCCAACCTCGCTCCTTACAGATGCCTTTTACGTAATAGCCTTCATTAGCAGGTAAACCATAAGCATATTGTGGCATCTTATCAGGCTGTCCTAAGTTACCTGCTATTTCTTTAGCCTCTTTAAGTGTTCTAATAAAC